>Ga0181535_10000415_pt1 | contig 64321 bp, 55 predicted proteins | sample PEATcosm2014_Bin_44_FD_119774 | JGI IMG/M metagenome (GOLD analysis project Ga0181535, IMG submission 119774) | Peatland microbial communities from MTU Mesocosm Facility, Houghton, MI, USA - PEATcosm2014_Bin17_30_metaG | ecosystem: Environmental > Terrestrial > Soil > Wetlands > Peat | place... | reverse complement strand
GAAGGAGTAGATCGGCCACTCCAGGTTGTAGAGGCTGAACATCGGGACCACCGAGATGAGGTCCATCTGGGCGTCGTAGTAGGCGTCCAGGGTCCCGACGTCGCGCCAGTAGCCGTGGTCCTGCTCGGTGCTGCCCGGGACCACGTTGCGGTCGAAGTCGTAGACCGCCGCCTCGCCGCGCTCCACGAGCCGGGGGATGATGTCGCCGCCGAGGTCGTGACGGCTGGTCTGGCGCTCCGCGTCCTCGACCAGAGCGTCGATCAGGAGCGGGGCACTGAAGACGTAGTTCCCCATCGAGGCCAGGGAGTGCTCGGGGTCACCGGCGAGGCCGGCGGCCGAGGCGGGCTTCTCGTGGAAGGCGGTGATGCGGTCACCGTCGCACTCGATGATGCCGAAGGAGCTGACCTCGGAGGTGGGGACCTTGACCGCCGCCACGGTCACCCCGGCACCGGTCGCGATGTGATGGGCGAGCAGCTGGCGCGGATCCATCCGGTAGAGGTGGTCGGCGCCGAAGACCAGGACGTAGTCGGGCTTCTCGTCGCCCAGGAGGTTGAAGTTCTGGTAGATCGCGTCGGCCGACCCGGAGAACCAGCGCGGACCGCGGCGCATCTGGGCGGGCACCGGGGTCACGTAGTTGCCGAGCAGCGGCGACAGCCGCCAGGCCTGGCTGATGTGGCGGTCGAGGCTGTGGCTCTTGTACTGGGTGAGGACCGCGATCCGGGTGAACTCGGCGTTGACCAGGTTGCTGAGCACGAAGTCGATGAGCCGGTACACCCCGCCGATGGGCACGGCCGGCTTGGCCCGATCCTTGGTGAGCGGCCAGAGCCGCTTCCCCTCTCCCCCGGCAAGGACGATGGAGAAGACGCGCGGCGGACGGCGCAGCGCCCCCGCGGGATCCGCCAGCCCGGATCTCTGAACTGCCATCTGCTCCGCCGATCATGGCAGACCGCCGGGCGGGGCGGAGGGCAACGGGTCCGCGGGCCGTGGTCGGTCAGGCCGGCCGGGGCACCTCGTGAGGCTTGGGCTCGCGAGCCGGGGCCGCACCCTGCCCCGGCACCCCCAGCGACCATGCGGCGGTGACCATCACGGGGATCATCAGGGCCGCCAGCAGCGCGGCGACCAGGGAGAGGCCGGCGCCGACCGCGAAGGCGACCCCCAGACCGACGCCGATCAGCGGCCCCGCCATGGCGGATCCGATCGGGTTGCCCATGAAGTTGAGGGACATGCTCACGGCGAAGGCGCGGCCGAACCATGCCGGGTCGGTGCGGCGCTGGCGCATGGAGAACATCCCGATGTCGACGAGTCCACCCGAGGCCCCGAAGACCAGCATGGCGGCGGCCACCACGAGGAGGCCCGGGAGGACCACCAGGGCGGCCAGCGCAACGGCGCTGGCCAGAAGGCCGAGGACAACCAGGCGACGCTCTCTCCCCTGGCTTCCCCGCTGCCCGGCCACGAGCGCAGCCACTCCCCCGCTGACCGCGCCCAGAGCCCAGAGGAGGCCCACCACGGCGGCCCCCTGGTGGAGGTGGTCGAGGAGCAGCACAGGAAGGGCGACGATGAGCATGCCCGAGCCCAGGTTGGCGACCGAGAGGCTGACGGCCAGCCCGCGCAGGCTGGGGTTGCGGGCGACGTAGGTCAGCCCATCCCAGGCGTCGCGCAGGATGTGCTGCTCCGGCACCCGGCGGGCGGGGAGCGGCAGCGCCGGCATGCGCACCAGGGAGAGCGCCGCCGCGGCGAAGGCGACAGCGGTCGCGACCAGTGCGGCGGGGCGGCTCACCACCCCGGCGATCACCCCGGCCAGAGGGGCGCCGACCACGGCGGCAATCACGTAGCCGGTGCTGTCCACGGCGTTGGCCCGATCCCAGAGGTCACGGGGCACGATCATCGGGAAGAGGGTGCGGGTGCCGGCGCTGCTCAGGGGGTTGGTGAAGGAGCTGAGCGCCGCGACTCCGATCAGAAGGCCGGCGCTGAGCACTCCGGCGGCGCCCAGGACGACGATGAGCGCCATCGCCAGGGCGGCGATCGCGTAGTCGAGCATGATCAGCTTGATCCGCCCGCTGCGGTCGAGGAGGGCTCCCGCCACCGGGCTCACCGCGATCCCGGGGAAGGCGGCGGCGAACACCGTCAGGCCGGCGATGGCCGGGGAGTGGAATCGCTGCAGCGCGAAGAGGACGAGCGCCACCGACGCCATCTGGCCCGCGATGCGGCCGAGCAGCGCCGCGGCGACCAGGCGCGGCAGGCCGCGGAGGTCGAGGAGGCTGCGGTAGGTGGGGGAGGGGGGCGTGGCTGTGGTCATGGTCAGGGTGTGACGAGGGCGCGCGGAAGAGCCGGCTGGTCAGCCCGCCCGGTGGACGCCGGACCAGGTCAGGGCGAGGTCCCGATACTAGACCTCCGGGACACGCGCTCCTCCCCGTGGCACCGGCAACCGCCGTGCTCCGGGGAGGACTCCGGTCAGTCGCGTGCCTGGAGGGCCCGGATCGCGAAGCCGAGCACGGCGACGCCGATCACGGCCACGATGGCGACGTCGAGCATCAGCGGCAGCGTGTACCCCCCGATCGTGACCTCGGCACCGATCCGGTCGAGGACCGCCTGCGAGATGCCACCGTTGGCGAACAGCACGGTGCGGACCGGCGAGACCGCATAGGTCACCGGGTTGAAGCGGGTGAGCACGGTCATCCACCCCGGCAGCCCGGCGAGGGGGAACAGCGCGCCGCTCAGGAACAGCATCGGCATCATCAGGAAATTCATGATCACCTGGAAGCCCTGCATCGACTTCATCCGCGAGGCGATGGCGATGCCGAGCGAGGTGAGCACGAAGGCGAAGAGGAAGAGCAGGGGGATCAGCTCGAGGACCCCGAGCACGGTCAGCTTGACCCCGATGATGGGAGCGAAGACCAGCATGATGACGCCCCCGATCATGGCCTGGGTGGCACCTCCGAGCGCCTTGCCCACCGCCACCGCGGAGCGGTCGATCGGCGCCACCAGGATCTCGCGGAGAAAGCCGAACTCGCGATCCCAGACGATCGACATGGCGCTGAAGATGGAGGCCATCAGCACCGTCATGCTGACCACACCGGGGAACATGAACTGGAGATAGCTGAGGCCCGGCGGGAAGATGCGCCCGCCCCCGAGCGCCGAGCTGAGCCCGACGCCGAAGACCACCAGGAAGAGCACCGGCTGGGCGAGGGAGCCGATCAGCCGGGCGCGATCACGGGCGAACCGGGTGACGTCGCGCAGCCAGATCACGTAGACGGCCTGGAGGAAGGGCACCCGGACGTGGGTGGCCCGCGCCACGGTGGCCGGGACGGTCTGCTCGACGGCGCGGGGGGCGGTGGCGGTCGTCATCGGCGTCCCCCCTGCCAGCGCCGCGCCATCATCGCCCGCGTGGCCGCACCCTGGTCCACCTCGTCGTCGCGAATCGCGCGACCGGTGAGTTTCAGGAAGACGTCGTCCAGGCTCGGCCGGCGCACCGTCACCGTCCTGACCTCGACGTCGAGGGCCTTCACCAGCTTGGGAACGAACTCGGCGCCGGCGGCGACGTCGATGCGCAGCGTGCCGTCATCGTGAAGAGCGGTGACCCCGAACTGCTCCTCGATCTGCCGCGTGGCGCGGGCGTTGTCGGAGGTGGTCACGACCACCACGTCACCGCCCATCTGATTCTTGAGCTGGTCCGGGGTGCCCAGGCTCACGATGCGGCCATGGTCGATGATGGCGATGCGATCGCACCACTCCGCCTCCTCCATGTAGTGGGTGGTCATGAAGATGGTGGTGCCGGTGCGCTGGCGGACCTCGCGAAGGTGCTCCCAGACCTTGGCCCGGGTCTGGGGGTCGAGGCCGATGGTGGGCTCGTCGAGGAAGAGCACCTCCGGGTAGTGGAGGACCCCACGGGCGATCTCCAGGCGACGCTTCATGCCCCCGGAGTAGGTGATCACCTGGGCGTCGGCCCGATCGGTGAGCTCGACCATCTCGAAGGCCGCCTCGATCCTGCGGTTCCGCTCGTGCCGGGGCACGCCGTACACCATGGCGTGGAAGTAGAGGTTCTCCCGGGCGGTCAGCTGGTTGTCGAGCGAGGGCTCCTGGAAGACCAGCCCGATCCGGGCCCGGACCTGCTGGGGGTGGGAGTTCACGTCGTAGCCGCCGACCACGGCGCTGCCCCCGGTCGCGCCGACGAGCGTGCAGAGGACCGAGATGGTCGTGGATTTGCCGGCCCCGTTGGGGCCGAGGAAGCCGAAGATCTCGCCACGGTGGACATCCAGGTCGATGCCTCGCACCGCCTCCACCGCGCCATAGCGCTTGCTCAGGCCGCGGACCGTGATCACGTCGTCCGGGGCGGCAACCGTCGCCGCGACCAGGGACGTCAGCGCCCCCGCCTCCAACGTCTCGGTGGCTGAGCTCAGGGTTTCCGCGTCGAACCCCATGCGGTCGTCTCCTCGCTCGGCACGGGGCCGGCGGCCCGCTCCAGCAACGCCACAAGGGTCGCACACTCCTCGTCGCTGAGGCCCCCCAGAAGCCGGCCGACCCCCTCCCGCCAGGCCGCCTCCCTGCGAGTCAGCAGCTCCCTGCCCCGGGCGCTCAGGGCCAGCCGGACCAGGCGTCGATCGTCGGGGTCGCTCATCCGTTCGGCGAGCCTCAGGTTGACCAGGCGGTCTGCCATCTGGGTCGCGCTGCTGAGCGATGCCGCCCTCAGATGCTCCGCCAGCTCTCCCATGGTGAGCGCGCCGTCGCGGTCGATGGTGTGGAGCGCGTGCATCTGCTGCACGGTGATGGCCCCGATCTCGGCCTCGAGGTCGGGGGGGATGACCCGCGACAGCCAGCGGCGCATGCGGGGGGTGAGCTCCAGGAACCGCTCGATCGCCTCGGCCCGCGAGGGGGAGGGGGAGAGGTGCGTTCCACTCGCCGTCAACTCACCTCCTCCAGAGCGTTGGCGAACTGGCTCGCGTAGAGGTCGTGGTAGAAGCCGTGGCGCGCCATCAGCTCGGTGTGGCTCCCCTGCTCCACGATCCGCCCCGCGTTCATCACCACGATGGTATCGGCGTTGCGGATCGTCGACAGGCGATGAGCGATCACGAAGCTGGTGCGCCCGTGGCGCAGCCGTGCCATCGCCTCCTGGATGAGCACCTCGGTGCGGGTGTCCACGTTGCTCGTCGCCTCGTCCAGGATCAGGATGGTGGGGTCGGAGAGGAAGGCACGAGCGATGGTCAGGAGCTGCCGTTCCCCCGCCGAGATGTTGGACGCGTCCTCGTCCAGGACGGTGTCGTACCCCTCGGGCAGCGTGCGGATGAAGTGATCGGCGTGCGCGGCCTTGGCGGCGGCCACCACCTCGTCGGTGCTGGCACCGCCCTTGCCGTAGGCGATGTTGTCGCGGATGCTGCCGGCGAAGAGCCAGGTGTCCTGGAGCACCATCCCGAACATCGCCCGGACGCTCTCCCGGGAGAGGTCGCGTGCGTCGACGCCATCCATGTAGATGTGCCCGGAGTCGATCTCGTAGAAGCGCATCAGGAGGTTCACGATCGTGGTCTTCCCGGCTCCCGTCGGTCCCACGATGGCGACCGTCTCGCCCGGCTCCACCTCCAGGTCGAAGTCCTGGATCAGCGGCGTGTCGGGGTGGTAGCGGAAGGAGACGTTCTCCAGGACGACCCGACCCTGGGGAGCGGGCAGCAGCGCCAGCGCGGGGCGCTCGGGCACCTGCTCGTCGGCGGCGAGGAACTCGAACACGCGCTCGGCCGAGGCCAGCCCCGACTGCAGCATGTTCATCTGGCTGGCGATCTGCATGATCGGGTTGGTGAACTGGCGCGAGTACTGGATGAAGGCCTGGATGTCGCCCAGGGACATGGCCCCGTTGACCGTCAGGTACCCGCCGATGACGGCGATGGCGACGTAGTTCAGGTTGGAGAGGAACATCATCGCCGGCTGGATGATCCCGGAGAGGAACTGGGCCCGGAAGCTGGGCTCGTAGAGGGCCTGGTTCTCGCGGTCGAACTCCTCCAGCGTCCGGCGTGAGCGGCCGAAGACCTGGACCAGCGCATGGCCGGTGTGGGTCTGCTCCACGAGGCTGTTGACCGTGCCGGTGTGCGCCCACTGCGAGGTGAAGTGCCTCTGGGATCGCCGCGCCACCAGGAACGTGACCCCGATCGACATCGGCACCATCACCAGGGAGATCAGGGCCAGCAGCGGGCTGATCCACAGCATCATGGCCAGCACCCCGATGATGGTGAGGATCGAGGTGAGGAGCTGGCTGAGGCCCTGCTGGAGAGTGGTCGTCACGTTGTCGATGTCGTTCGTCACCCGGCTGAGCACGTCGCCGTGCGGATGGCTGTCGAAGTACTGGAGCGGCAGCCGGGCGAGCTTGGCCTCCACGTCGCGGCGCATTCCCGACACGGTCCGCTGCGCCACCCCGGCCATGATGTAGCCCTGAGCCCAGCTGAAGAAGGCGCCCACCAGGTAGAGGAGGGCGATCACCCCCAGGCTCACCCCGAGCTGGTTGAAGTCGATGCCGTGGCCCGGGTTCACGGTGGTGCCGGTCAGCATCTGCGCCAGCTGGCTGTTGCCGTGCATGCGCAGGTACACCTCCGCCTGGGCCTGGGTCATGCCCGCCGGGAGTGACCTGCCGATCAGGCCGTCGAAGAGCAGGTTGGTCGCGTTGCCGATGATCCGGGGCGCGGCCACCAGCAACCCGACTCCGGTCGACCCGATGAGCGCGGCGGCCACGATCCGCCCACGTTCGGGGCGGAGCCGCGCCACCAGCTGGCGCAGCGCTCCCCAGAGGTCCTTGGCGCTCTTGGAGGCGCCGGCGGCGGCCATCATCCGGCCGGGACCGCCGAAGCCTCCTCTACCGGGCCCGCCCCCGGGGCCGCGCATCATGCCGCGTTCTCCCCGAGCTGGGAGACGACGATCTCGCGGTACTCGTCGCAGGAGACCATCAGCTGCTCATGGGTCCCGGACCCGACGACGGCACCGTCGTCCAGGACGATGATGCGATCCGCGCCGAGGATGGTGCTCACCCGCTGGGCGACGATCACGACCGTGGCGTTGCGGGTCTCGGCGCTCAGCTGGGCGCGCAACCGCGCGTCGGTCGCCGCGTCCAGGGCCGAGAAGCAATCGTCGAAGAGGTAGATGAGCGGATGCTTGATGACGGCCCGGGCGATCGCCAGCCGCTGGCGCTGGCCACCCGAGACGTTGGTCCCACCCTGGTCGATGGGCGCCTCGAGCTGCCCGTCCATGGTGGCCACGAAATCGCGGGCCTGGGAGATCTGGAGGGCGTGCCAGACGTCGGCGTCGTTGGCGTCCTCGGCGGCGAAGCGCAGATTGTCGGCGACCGTACCGCCGAAGAGGTACGCCTGCTGAGGCACCAACCCGATGCCCGACCAGAGCTCCTCCAGGTCGCGATCCCGGACGTCCACGCCGTCGATGAGGACGGCGCCGGCGGTCGGATCGAAGAAGCGTGGGATGAGATTCAGCAGCGTGGTCTTGCCGGCGCCCGTGCCGCCGATGATCGCGGTGGTCTCGCCGGGTTGGAGCTGGAAGGAGAGGTCGCGCAGCACCCGATGCTCGCCGCCCGGGTAGCCGAAGCTGACGTCGCGGAACTCGATGATCCCCTTCGAGACCGTGGGGGTGATCGGGTGCCGCGGGCTGATCGTGGCAGGCGCGACACGCTCCACGGCGTCGATGCGCTCGGCGCTCGCCTGGGCGCGCGGGACGAGGATCACCATCACCACGGCGAGCAGCACCGACATGAGGATCTGCAGGATGTAGGCGAGGAAGGCGGTGAGGTTGCCGATCGGCATCTGGCCGCTGCTGATCAGGTGGCCGCCGAACCAGAGGACCGCGACGCTGGAGAGGTTCATGATCCCCATCAGCGCCGGCATGGCCAGCACGAAGATCCGGTTGACCCGCAGGCCGGTCGCGGTGAGACTGGCGTTGGCGGTGGCGAAGCGGCCCTCCTCGTCATCGGAGCGGACGAAGGCTCGGATGACGCGGACGCCGGTGATCTGCTCGCGCAGCACCTGGTTGATCCGGTCGATCTTCACCTGCATCGACTTGAACTGGGGCACGGCAACGAACAGCATGCCGAGCACCAGCACGGCCATCAGGGGTACCGCGACCACCAGCAGGAGGGAGAGGGTGGCGTCCTCGTGGATGGCCATGATCACGCCGCCGACCATCATGATCGGGGCCGCCACCATCAGGGTGAGAGCCATCTGCAGGAAGATCTGGATCTGCTGGACGTCGTTGGTGTTGCGGGTGATCAGCGAGGCGGTGCCGAAGCTGTTCATCTCCCGCGCCGAGAAGCGCATGACCCGGGAGAAGACGCTGGCACGCAGATCGCGGCCCACCCCCATCGAGGTGCGGGAGGCGAAGTAGGTGGCGATGACGGCGGCCACTCCGCTGAGCAGGGTGAGGGCCAGCATCCACGCGCCGGTGTGCCAGATGTAGCCGACATTGCCCACGGCGATGCCGTCGTTGATGATGTCGGCGGTGAGGTTGGGGAGGTAGAGGCCGAGCACGGTCTGGATCACGATCAGGCCGAGGACGATCGACACCTGCAGCCGGTAGGGGCGGAGGCGGCTCATCATCATGCGGACGAGGGTCACGAGCTGGGCCCCCGTGTCGATCCGAGTGCCGCGCCGGACGCGGGGCCTGGGATCTCCGGCCGCAGCCCGAGGCTGCGCGGGCGGCGCCCGACCACTCGGATGGAGACCTCGACCGGCATCTGCGACCTCCTGCTGGCGTCCCTGGGGATGTACTACAGAGACTGTATCATTCTAGCAGAGGAAACTGCAGGTCATGTAGGACTTTTGTCACCACTCCCGAGGGGACGGCGGCGGGACCAGGCGACCAGGCCCAGCCCCGCCAGCAGGATCACCGCGAGCATGAGCGCCAGGGTGACCAGCCACTTGCCGGTGAGGCTGGGGCCCGCGTAGTTCGGAATCGTCGGGAGCGCCTGGAGCCGGTGGATGTACAGGCCGGCGCTGGTGCCGGCGTAGATCGCCGGAGCTGCGCCCAGGGGGTCGGCCGCCAGGCTGAGGACGTCGGAGGGGAGTCCCGGGGCCGCGCTCAGCCAGTCGTCCCCGCCGTCGTCGGTGAGCAGGGTCCCGTAGCCGTCGGTGCCCACGTACACCACCGCGCTCTCGGGGTGGATGACGGTGTTGAAGGCGGCCAGCGAGGTCACCGCCGGCGTCCCGGTGACGAGGGTGGTGGGCAGGAGGAGAAGGGAGACCTCCCAGCCGCCCCCCGACGACCGCCTCCAGATCGTCCCCCCGGTGCTGGCGGCGAGCACGACCCCCGGGGTTGCCAGGGGGGCGGCGATGAGGTGCGCGCCGGCGCCGAGGTCAGGGCTGCCCGGATCGACGTGGGCCGGCCCCCGACCCTGGCGGACCAGCACCTGGCCGGCGGCATCGATGGACCAGGTGCTCGTGCCGGCGGTGACCGATGGCGGAGGCGGGGGCGGGGTGGCGGCGCCGGGGACGAAGCCGGAGGCCGTCTCCACCATCGGCCGGCCTCCGACCATGACCGTGAGCCTCCCCTGGACCAGCGCCACCCGCGACACGCTCTGCCCGGAGAACCCGGCGAGCTGCCACCAGGCGGTCGCTGCCTCGACGGGCATGGCCATGGCCGGCTGCAGGGCCAGCAGGAGGAGGGGAGCCGTCAGCAGCGCCCACGCCCGGAGGATCCGGTGGCCAGGGGCCGTCACGGCTGGGGTCAGCGAAACCTCGAGGTCCGGGCCAGCATGCTCAGCCCGCCGAAGAACCAGAGCGCCCCGATGATGATCAGGCCGAAGGGGACGAAGTAGATCCCGCCGCTCGCGCTGTTGGCGGCGCTGTAGCTGGCCACCGTGATGATGATCCCGATGGCGAGGAACACGGCGCCCAGGATGGTGTGGGTGATCGCCCGCCGGCGCAGGAAGGGACCCATCTGGGCGCCCCCGCCCATCCCGTACATCCCCCGCCGCCAGCCGCGATACCCCATCCCCGGGTACCCGGGGCCGTACGGGCCGGGCTGTCCATACGGGCCGGGCTGTCCGTACGGGGGCTGCTGGCCGTACGGAGGCTGACCGTAGGGCGGCTGCGGACCATAGGGTTGCTGGCCGTAGGGCGGCTGCGGACCGTAGGGTTGCTGACCGTAGGGAGCCGGGCCCGGAGGCGCTGCCGCACCCGCGGGCGCTCCGAAGGGGGAGGCGGGTATCGGCGTCGCAGCCGGCGCGGCGGGCTGGCCCTCGGGCGATGCCGCCGACGACGTCCCCGGCGGGTCGGGGGTCCACGGCGTGTACCAATCGGAGCCGCCGCCGAGCGGCGATGGAGCGGCTGGATCGGGGCCCCCCGAGGATCCCGGGTTCGGGGGCAGGAGGTCGCCTGACTGGGTCATCGGGCCGTCTCCAGAGGTGCGGGAAGGGTGGCTCCGAGCATACGCGCTCGCGGCTTCAGCGATCGTGACACGGGATCGGCGGTGGGGGCGGCGCGCGTGGCAGACTGTCGCTCCGTGGAACGCATAGGGGTCGCGATTCTCGGGTACGGGCTGGCCGGCTCCGTCTTCCACGCGCCGCTGGTGGCGGCGACACCGGGCCTCGAGGTGAGAGCCATCGTCACCGCCAACCCGGAACGCCGTAGCCGAGCCGCGCACGACTTCCCCGACGCGCGGCTTCTCGACAGCGCCGACCGGCTCTGGGACGACTGCCAGGACATCGGCCTCGTGGTGGTGGCCACGCCCAACCACCTCCACGCGCCGCAGGCGATCGCCGCCCTCGGTCGCCGGCTCGCGGTCGTCGTGGACAAGCCGATGGCGCTCGGCACGGCGGAGGTCGGGACGATGCTGGCGGCGGCCGAACGCGAAGGGGGTCTGCTGAGCGTCTTTCAGAACCGCAGGTGGGACAGCGACTTCCTCCTGGTCCGCGAGATGATCGCGGGCGATCAGCTGGGCGGGCTGTTCCGCATCGAGAGCCGCTTCGAGCGCTACCGCCCGGAGGTGAAGGGTGGGTCGTGGCGGGAGGAGATCTCATCGGAGGCGGGCGGAGGGCTGCTTCTCGATCTCGGCAGCCACCTCATCGACCAGACGGTCGTGCTCCTCGGGATGCCCCGCTCCGTGTACGCGGAGATCGCGACGGCGCGGCGCGGGGCGGCGGCGGATGACGACTGCTTCCTCGCCCTCGAGTTCGAGGGGGGCGCCCGGGCCCATCTCTGGATGAGCACCATGGCCCCGTCGATCGGACCGCGCTGGCGCATCTGGGGCAGCCGCCAGGCTCTCGAGGTGTGGGGACTGGACCCCCAGGAGAGCTACATCGTGGCGGGGGGGCGGCCCAGCGACCCCGCCTACGGGGAGCCGGACGGCAGCCAGCGGGCGGTGCTCATCCGCGGCGGCGAGGCCGGGCCCGGAAGCGAGCTGCCGCTGCCCGCCGGGCGGTACGGCGACTACTACGCCGGGATGGCGGCCGCGATCCGCGGCGAGGGGCCGGTCCCCGTCCCCGCCCAGGCCGGGTGGGACGTCCTCGCCGTCGTCGAGGCGGCGCGCCGGAGCGTGGCGACGGGGACGGTGGTCCACCCCGAGACCGGCCCCGACCGCTCCTGACGCGGGGGCACAGTACCGCCCCGGGTCAGTACAGCCCGGGGATGACGCCGAGCGTCACCACCACATCGGCGACCCCGTGGACGACCGCGGCGGGCCAGATCGAGTCGCAGCGCTGGGTGACCCAGCCGAGCACGAAGCCGAGAATCATGGTCAGCGGGACGAAGGGGGCCACCGGCCCCTGGTAGACGATGGCCAGGTGGGCGAGTCCGAAGATCACCGCCTGGGTGATGTTGGCCACGAGCGGCGAGCTGAGCTTCTCGAGGCTCCCGAGCAGCAGGCCACGGAACTGCAGCTCCTGGGCGGCCCCCTGGAGCATGTTGGCGGGGACGAGCCAGGGAGCGTCGCGGGCCAGCGCCGGGATGGCCAGCCCCTCGCGCCCCAGCAGGGGGGCGGGGATCAGCAGGAAGACGACGAGGAAGAGCGCGGTGCCACCGAGCGCCCACGCGATCGCGGGCCAGCCGAGGTGGAGCAGGCGGAGGTGGGGGAGCTCTTGGCGCACCACCACCCAGAGCAGGCAGATGATCACGGCGGTGACCAGGAACCACGCCACCGACGCGTTGAGATTGGCCTGGTCCCCGCTCTGTGCGACCCCCACGTCGGCGAGCAGCTGGGGTGCTCCGAGGAACGCCGACCAGGAGAGGGTGATCGCGACCAGGCTGACCAGGATCAGCCGGGCCCGCTGCAGGCCCGGCACCGCCACGGCGACGGCCAGCAGGCCGAGGGCGACGCCGCTGGTGCGGAGCGAGTAGGGATCGAGGCCGTTGGGATCGCTGTAGAGGTTGGGGACCAGGACGACCGCGGCCATGGCGGCCACGCCGATCAGCAGGGGAAGGAGCGGGGCGCAGCCGGCGAGGGAGCGCTCCGGGGTGGGGGGCGCCGCCGCGCTCGGGGCCTCAGACATCCCGCCAGCGCTCGATGACCTCGGCAACGCCGAGGCCGGGCAGGCCCGAGGCCTCGGCCAGCGAGGTGTTGGCGGCGGGTGTCACCTCCACGTCGATGAGGCGGTGGCAGGCGACCAGCAGCTCCATGTCCTCCTCGGTGATCGGCGCGACCGCCATCATCCCGCGCATCACGACCCACTCCCGGGTGACGCGATAGCCGAGGCCGATCAGCTTGCGTCCGGCCACGGAGACGTCGCTGAACCCGGGGCACCAGCCGCCCTCGACCCGGCCCGACCCGGCCTCGACGCCAAAGCGGGCCAGGGCGGCGCCGAACCAGGCGACGAGCTCCGTGTTGATCCAGTCGAGCGGCATCGCCCGCTCCGGCGGCGGGACCCCCACCGCGCAGAGGCCGAGCCAGCCGGGGCCCCCGATGACGAAGGTGCCCCCGGCGGGAGAGGTGGCGAGGCCGGGCAGCCCCGGCAGGGCGCGAACGGCGTCCAGCAGCTCGGGCCTGCGAGCGAGCCCCGCGCCGACCGCGACCCGGCGCAGGGTGGTGCGGAGCTGCACGGCGACCGTGCCCGCTGCGCCGGCGAGGTGGAGGGGGAGCTCTGGCGGATCGTCGACGGCGCCGCGCTCGGCCGTGACCTCGGCCACCCGCACCGCCCCGGGAGGCGAGGGGGGCGATGCCGTCCGGTGGACCGGGACCTCGCCGGCCGGCGGTGCGCTCATCCGGCCGACGGTAGCGCAGCCGGACGCGGCGAGCGGGTGCCGGCGTGGGAGGATGCGAGCCGTGCCCGACCCACTGCCGGTGGCTGATCGACACGTCCACTCGGAGTGGTCGTGGGACGCGGCGGAGGGGGACATGCTGGCCACCTGCCGGCAGGCCGTCGAGTGGGGACTTCCGGCCGTCGCCTTCACCGAGCACGCGGACTTCACCGCCTGGATGGCGGCACCGGCCGCAACCCTTTGGCGCCCGGCGACCGGTGGGTCGTCCAAGGACGCGGTGGACCCGCACGCGGGACACGTCGCGGGCGGGCCCTGGCCGGTGCGGGTGACCGCGTCCCCGATCCGGCGCGGCGAGCTCGACATCCGCGGCTACTGGAAGGCCATCGACCGCTGCCGGGCGGCGTTCCCCGGGCTGCGGATCGAGTCGGGGGTGGAGCTGGGCGAGCCGCACCTCTTCCCGGAGCAGGTGGCGCGCCTGCTCGCGCGCCGCCCCCTCGACCGGCTGCTCGGATCGCAGCATTCGATCGAGGTGGACGGGGAGCTGGTGGACATGAGCGCCCCCGGACTGCTCTCGCCGGAGCATGCGGAGGCGCGTTTCCGGGTCCACCTGGCGGCCACCCTGGTGCTGGTCGAGAGCTCCGCCCCCTTCGCGATCCTCACCCACATCGACTACGGCAAGAGGTTCTGGCCGCATGCCCAGGTCCGGTTCGACGAGCGCGACTTCGAGGACGAGTATCGGGCGGTGCTGCGCGCCCTGGCCCGGAGCGGCCGGGCGCTGGAGATCAACAGCAGCCGCGACATGGGTCCGCCGCGCGGACCCAGCCCCGGTCCCCTGCCGCTCCGCTGGTGGCATGAGGCGGGCGGCGGGGCGGTGAGCTTCGGCAGCGACGCGCACCGGCCCGGGCACCTGGCCGCCGGTCTCGCCGGCGCCGCCGCCATGGCCGAGGCGGCCGGCTTCCGGCGCGGGAGCGACCCCCTCCAGCTCTGGCTGCGGGGCTGAGCGGGGGACGCCAGGGCGCGCGCCGGACCGCCTCCGACCTCGCGCGCGCCACCCCCTCGCCGGGTGCGACCGGATACGCTGCGCGTGCTCGATCCGCACCGCCAGGAGGTCCGGCCATCAGCGTCACCATCCTCATCGGCGGCCAGTGGGGCGACGAGGGCAAGGGCAAGGTCATCGACCTCCTGGCCGGCTCGGTCGACCTGGTGGTCCGCTCCCAGGGCGGCGACAACGCCGGCCACACCGTGGTCGTGGACGGCCAGACCTTCAAGTTCCGCCTGATCCCTAGCGGCATCCTCTCGCCGACGACCACCTGCGTCATCGGCCACGGCATGGTGGTCAACCCGAAGTCGTTCCTCGCCGAGCTGGACGAGCTGCACGCCCACGGTGTGAGCACGGACAACCTGGTGATCAGCGACCGGGCCCACATGGTGATGCCCTACCACCCCGTCTTCGACCAGCTGGGGGAGCAGCAGCGCGGCGACGACCGCCTCGGCACCACCCACCGCGGCATCGGGCCGGCCTACGAGGACAAGGTGCGCCGCGTGGGGTTCCGGATCGGGGACCTCACCAAGCCCGTCTTCCTCGAGAAGAAGCTGCGCTTCGTGCTCCGGCTGAAGAACGAGTCCCTGACCCGCCTGTACGGCCACGAGCCCTTCGACGAGGGCGCCATCCTCGACGAGTACCTGGGCTACGCGGAGCGGCTGGAGCCCCACATCCGCGACATCTACCCGATCATCCAGGGGGCCCTGCACGAGGACCGGCGGATCCTCTGCGAGGGCGCCCAGGGGGCCATGCTCGACCTCGACCTGGGCACCTATCCCTACGTCACCTCGTCGGCGCCGACCGCCGGTGGAGCGCTGACCGGAAGCGGCATCCCACCGTCACGGGTGACCCGGACGATCGGGGTCTTCAAGGCGTACACGACACGGGTGGGCTACGGTCCGTTTCCCACCGAGCTGGACGGCACGCTGGGGGAGCTGATCCGCGAGGTGGGCAGCGAGTTCGGGACGGTCACCGGCCGCGCCCGCCGGGTCGGGTGGTTCGACGCCTCCGTCGCCCGCTACGCGGTGAACACCAACGGCATCGACTCGATGGCGATCACCAAGGTCGACGTCCTCGACCAGGTCGAGAACCTCCGCATCGCGACCGGCTACCGGAGCAAGGGAGAGGAGTGGGACCACCCCATGTCCAACATCTCCCACCTCAAGCACGCCGAGCCGGTTTACGAAGAGATGCCCGGCTGGCTCTCGTCCACACGCGACTGCCGGCGCTTCGCGGACCTGCCGGCCGCCTGCCAGGCCTACATCGAGCGCCTGGGCGAGCTGGCGGGGGCTCCTGTGGACGTGGTCTCGGTGGGCCCGGATCGAGAGCACACCCTGGTCCGCCGGTCGATGGTCTGAGTTATCCTGGCCCGGCTCGCCGGTCAGCGCGTCCGGCCCGGGCGGGGACCCCACCCCTGCGCCCCTCCATCCGCCCGCCCTTGGAAGCCATTCGGATCTCCACTGCCATCACCAACCTCCCCTCTCCACGCCACCGGTTGACGCCGCGACGGCTTGCGGCACCGCTGGCGGCGGGTGCGGCCGCAGCGCTGCTCGCGCTCGCGGCCCTCTCCGGCAACGTGGTCGCCGCCGGCTGGGCGCAGACCGGAAGCCTGTCCGGGCTGGGAAGCGGCCGGATCTGGCAGGTCGCCTACGCCCCGGGGGATCCCCTGCTGGCCGCCGCCGCCACCGACAACGGCGTCTACGTCAGCCTGGACAGCGGGGCCACCTGGACGGCCTCCGGGTTCCAGGGCTCCCGGGTCTGGGCGGTCGCCTTCGCCGAGGGGGGGCTGGGGACCGAGAGCCTCTACGCCGGCCTGGCGGACGCGGGGATGCGAGTGTCCACCGACGACGGCAAGACCTGGACGGACGACTCGGCCGGACTCCCCAACCAGGACGTCCGCGACATCGCGGTGGTGTCCGGCGGTCTGGCCGCGGGCACAGACAACGGCGTCGCCCTCTCCTCGAGCGGCACCACCTGGTTCTCGGGGGGGCTGAGCGGGGACAGCATCAGCGCGATCGCGGGGATCTCGGGCGCGGAGGGTCCGATCTTCTACGCGGGCGTCGACTACCCGGATACGGGCACCAGCTACTTCTACCGCCGCGATCCGACGAGCGGCTGGTGGACCGCCGTCAGCTCCGGGCTCCCCTCGGACGACGTGGTCAGCTCGATCAGCATCGGGCCAACCGACCAGACGGCGACCGCCAACCCCATCCTGGTCACCACCGCCAAGGGCGCGTACCGCTCCGGGGACGGGGGCACGACCTGGACCGCGAGCGTCGGCATCCCGCAGAGCACCTATCTCACCGACGCGGCCTTCAGCCCCCTCGACCCCAATCTCGTCTACGCGGGTGCCGACGCCGGCGGGAGCAGTGGCGGCGGCCTCTACCGCTCCACCGACGGGGGCCAGACGTTCACCGCCGCCAACCAGGGGCTCCCCACCGACCACAACTCCGGGGAGCCGGCCAAGCAGGAGGTGGAGAGCATCGCGGTCGCCTCGGGGCAGCCCTACGCCACCGTGATCGCGGCACTCGACCCCTACCAGGGCGACGCGGCCGTCTACCTCGAGGTGGACACCACCGCCCCGTCGCCGCCGGTGCTGACCACGGCGTCGGCCGCCGGCACGCTTCCCCCCTCCCAGCCGGGCACGCCGACGCCGGCCGGCCGGGTCAGCGCGGGAACGCCGACACCCACCCCGGCCGCAGCCGCGTCGGCCCTGTCCAAGCTGACCGGCACGGTGTTCCACTTCCCCACGCCGCTCGTCTTCGAGATCGCCTTCGTGGTGCTGGTGGTGGGGCTCTTCATCCGCTGGCGCCGCCACTACTACGTGGACGGGCCGCCCTGAGCCATCGGCCGGCAGGGGCCGGTCGTGCCGGCAGGGAGGCGTGCGACCAGTGCCTCGCGTCCGCCTGACGAGGTGCGGCACGCTTAGCGTCAGCTAAAATGAGACGGGTCCGGCACCCGACTCACGAGGGGGATCATGAGCGACCTTGCCGAGCTGGCGGCCACCGAGCCGGCGGCTCCGACTCCCGCCGCGGCCGATCACGTCTGGTCCGAGACCCCTGATCCGCGCCGCTGGGTGGCGCTCGCCAGCGTGCTGATCGCCCTCTTCATGACCTTGCTCGACATCTCCATCGTGAATGTGGCCATCCCCGCCATCCGGACCAATCTCGCGGCCAACGACGCCGACATCCAGTTCGTCATCGCCGGCTATGGGCTGGCCTACGCGGTGATCCTCATCACCGGTGGGCGGCTCGGCGACATCTTCGGCCGCAAGCGACTGTTGATGCTCGGCATGGCCGGGTTCGTGCTCGCGTCGGCGCTCTGCGGGCTGGCCCAGAGCGCGGTCATGCTCGACCTCTCCCGCGTCCTCCAGGGCGGGATGGCTGCGCTGATGTACCCGCAGGTCCTCAGCATCGTGCAGGTCACGTTTCCCCCCCACGAGAGGCACCGCGTCTTCGGGTTGCTGGGGGCGGTCATCGGGATCGCCACCATCGCGGGTCCGCTGGTGGGAGGTCTGATCATCCGCAACGACCTGACCGGCGGATCGTGGCGCTGGATCTTCCTGGTCAACCTGCCGATCGGGATCGTGGCGCTCGCGGTTGCGGCTCGGGTCGTCTCGGAATCGCGCGCCCCCAACGCCACCCGGCTCGACCTCATCGGGGTCGGAATCGCCACCGCCGCGCTCTTGCTCCTCGTCTACCCGCTGGTGGAGGGGCAGGTGGCCGGCTGGCCCCTCTGGACCTTCGTCTGCATGGCCAGCAGTCCCCTCGTGCTGCTCCTCTTCGTCCTCTACGAGCGCTCGCTCCCCGCGACCGCGTTCCCGCTGGTCCAGCTCTCGCTCTTCGGGATCCCCTCCTTCCGCATCGGCCTGATCATCTCCATGACCCTGCTCGCGGGCATCCCGGCGTTCTTCTTCACCTTCAGCCTCCTGGTCCAGGTGGGTCTCGGCTTCAGTGCTCTCAACGCCGGGCTCACCACGGTCCCCTGGAGCCTCGGTGCGGCATCCGCCTCCATCATGTCGACCCGGCTGGCGCCGCGGTTCGGCAAGTGGATCATCACCATCGGCTCCTCCATGATGATGCTGGGGATCGCTGGCATCATCCTCACCCTCCATGCGGCCGGCGCCGGGCTGACCGGCTGGGACCTCATCCCCAGCTTCCTTGTCACCGGCCTGGGCATGGGCACGGTGGTGGCGCCGCTGCTCAACGTCGTCCTGGCGGGGGTGCCACCGCGCCACGCCGGCTCGGCCTCCGGGTTGCTCACGACCTTCCAGCAGCTGGGTGGAGCCATGGGCGTGGCCGTGGTGGGCGTCGTGTTCTTCGGGCTCCTCACCCGAGGCGCCGCTCCCGCGGCGTCGGCCGTGACCCCGGCGCTCCGGGTGCAGCTCACGCAGGCGCAGCTCTCCCCGGTGGCGGTGAACGGGGCGGTTGCGACCTTCACCCGCTGCTTCGAAGCGGAGGCATCCTCCAGCGATCCGGAGCAGACCGCCCCGGGGTGTCCGTCGACCGCCGCCACCGCGTCGAGCCCGGTCACCTCCGCCTTCTCCGGTGCCGCCTCGTCGGCGCTCGGCAAGGACTTCCTCGGCACCGTGGAGGTGATCCTCTTCTTCAACATCGGCTTCTGGGCGCTGACCGCGCTGCTGTCACTGGCGATGCCGCGGGTCCGTCCGCAGGCGGCCCTGGGGGGCAGCACGGCGCACTGAGCGCTGATCCCTGGCAGGCCCTCCGGGCGTTCTCGACGGCTCCGGCTGGCATCGGTGGCGGGGTGTGCCCGCGGGGTCAAGGCTGCTGTTCGCCCCGCGCCAGCGGCAGCCAGAAGGTGACCGTGGTCCCCGCGCCCTCGGCGCTGGCGATGGCCACATCGCCGCCCTGGGCGCGGACCGTCCCCAGCACGATGGAGAGGCCGAGCCCGCTCCCCCCCTCCTCGCGGTTCCGCGTCTTCTCGCCACGGTAGAAACGCTCGAAGACGTGGGGCAGGTCGGAGGCCGGGATCCCCGGACCCTCGTCATGGGCGTCGACGCGCGCGCGCAGCCCTTCGGCGCGCACCGACCAGAGCTGGCGGGCACCGGGCGCGTACTTGCAGGCGTTGGTCAGCAGGTTGCGGACCACGGTGGTGACGGCATCGCGGGTGCTGTGGACGACCACCGGGGAGCGGGAGAGGTCGCGGTCCAGGCGGGCCGGCATTCCCGGCACCCCCTCGTCGAGGAGCTTCCCCACCGCCGCCACCAGGTCGAAGTCCTCCGCGGGCGGCTGGGTCCGGGCGTCCACCCGGGCCAGGGCGAGCAGGTCGAGCACGAGGCTGCGCAGCCGCTCCGACTCCTTGCCCATCATCCCGAGCGCCGCGTCCAGGGCCTCGGGGCTCTGGGCGGCGCCGCGGCGCAGCACGTCGATGTAGCCGGAGAGCGCGGTGACCGGCGTCCGCAGCTCGTGCGAAGCGTCGGCGATGAACCGCCGCACTCGATTCTCCGACTCCTGCTGGGCCGCGAAGGCGTCCTCGATCCGGTCGGCCATGTGGTCGAAGGCGCTCGCCAGCTCCCCGATCTCGTCGTCGCGGGGGTAGAGGCGGCTCCTGGCCCGCAGGTCGCCTCCCGCCAGCTCCCCGGCGGTCACCTTGAGACGGTTGAGGGGGCGGAGCTCCTGGCCGGTGACCAGGAGGCCGATGACCAGCACCAGCAGGAGCAGAACACCGCCACCGATGGCGAGACCGGCGAGGTCACCGCCCAGGACGGCATTGATCGAGGTCATCGGCTCGGACACCTCGATGACCGCGACGGCGCCGCGCACCGTGGGATCGTCCACGCCCACCGGGAAACCGGCCACCAGGTCGGAGTCGATCACCTGGTGCTGCTCCGCCCCTGATGCGAGGACGTCGGCGAAGAGGAGCGGTCCGAGCTGGGGCGGGGCCGAGCCGGCGGGGATGACGTCGCGGCGGGCACCCCGGGGGCCGAAGAGGGCCACCGTGACCGACTGGCCCGAGGAGGAGCGGATGAGGGTACCGAGGGCCTCCACCCGGGCGGCGGCCGTGGTCGAGGTCAGGTCGCCGCTCGCGTACAGCCGCTGAGCCGCGGTCAGGTCGCCGCTCAGCGCCTCGACGCGAGCGTTGATCAGGCTGCCCCGCAGCGTGACGTACTGGAAGACGCCGAGCCCCGCCAGCAGGACCGCGATCAGCACCAGGTAGGTGAGGGTGAGCCGCCAGCGGAGGCTGCGCAGCGCCCGGCCCAAGCGGCTCACGAGATCACCTCACGCCCGCGCCACCCCGCTCACCGCATGCAGGCGATAGCCGACGCCGCGCACGGTCTGGATGCGCTGATGGTCTGCATCACCCAGCTTCTGCCGGAGATAGCGGATGTAGACCTCGACGTTGTTCTCGTCGCCGAAGAAGTTGTATCCCCAGACCTCGTCGAGGAGACGCTGGCGGGGCACCACCTGGTCGGAGTGGACAGCGAGGTAATGGAGGAGGTCGTACTCGCGCACCGAGAGTTCGAGTTGCCGGCCGCCCACCCGGACCTCGCGCGTCGAGTTGTCGATGCTGAGGTCGCCGAGCTCCACCACTCGCTCCAGGTCGGGGTTGCGCCGGCGCAGCACCGCCCTGACCCGGGCCAGCAGCTCACCGAACTCGAAGGGTTTGACCAGGTAGTCGTCGGCCCCCAGCTCCAGGCCGCGGATGCGATCGGTGGTCTCGTCGCGGGCGCTCAGGATGATGATCCCGCGGCGTGCCTCACCGGCGATCGCCCGGCAGAGCTCGAAGCCGTCCAGCCTCGGCATCATGATGTCGAGGATCACCAGATCCGGCTTGAACTCGTCGACGGCGCGCAGCCCCTGGCGACCGTCCGCCGCGGTGGCAACCTCGTAGCCCTCGTGGCTCAGGCCCAGCTGGATGAAGTCGGTGATCGAGGGCTCGTCGTCGACCACCAGGATGCGGCCCCGCTCGGTCATTGTGGTCCGCAGTATATGAGCCAATTGGGCCGATCCCAGGACCCTCGTTCGCTTCTCATGGTCCTCTCAGGCGGCGCCGGGTCGGTGGTGCGCCGGGATCGGTAGACTGCACGCCGATGTCCCCCAGGGCGACCCCCGCCGGCGCGGGCGAGGAGTCGTCGAGCCGGCCGCCGGGCCAGGAGCAGACGGCGTCCCGCTCCGCTGCGGCGAACAGACGGGCGCCTGGGCGCAGGGCACGCGCGGCGGAGCGTGTCGTCCTCGCCCCCGGGCTGAGCGCCGCCGAGACCCACAGCCACACCCTCGCGAGCGACGGCATGGTGACCGCCGCCCAGCTGGTGCGCGCCGCGGCGGCGATCGGCCTCTCCGTCATCAGCATCACCGACCACGACACCCTCTCGCCACTCGCGGAGGCCATCGAGGTGGGCGCTGCCCTGGGTGTCGACGTGGTGCAGGGCGAAGAGGTCACCTGCTCGTTCCCGCCGGGCATCCACGTCGTGGCCACCTACATCGAGCGGCCGATCCGGATGCACATGTCGATCGAGGACACCGTGGACGCGATCCACGACGCGGGCGGGCTGGCGGTGATCGCCCATCCCTTCATGCCCACCTGGTTCGCCTCGATCGGCGGGGGCCGCCTCCGCAAGCTGCTGGAGACGCGCAGCCTCGACGGGATCGAGGTTCGGCACACCGCTCCGATGATGCCCGGCGGGTGGAGGGCGCTGGACGCCTTCTGCGCCGCCCATCGGGAGCGGGTGGGCGCGCTGATGGCGGCGGGGGACAGCCACTTCGGCGTCCACGACCTGGGCCGCCTGGTGACCGTCTTCCCCGGGAGGGGCGCCGCCGACCTCCGCCGGGCGATCGAGGCGCGCACCACCTCTCCGCTGCGTGGGGTGTCCCCGCCGGGGCCGCCGGTCTCCATGCGCCTGGGTCAGCAGCGGCGGTCGATGATCGAGCTCAACCTCAAGCGCTTCCGTGGCGACGTCGGCGGTGGTGGCCCCGCAGCGGCGGCCGGGGACGGCGTGCGGCGTTAGAATCGAACGCCGAGGGCGGCCGCGGATCGCCGGCCCCGCACGGGCCCGCTTAGCTCAGTTGGTAGAGCAGGGGACTCTTAATCCCTTGGTCACAGGTTCGAGTCCTGTAGCGGGTACCACTTAGGTGTGTTAGTTCGGCTGACGCGTCCCGAGGGGGCTTCGGCTGATGGGTCGCACACCTTCGGCTGAGATGTCCCAACGGCTTCGGCTGATTGGTCACAGTCGCGCGCATGAGGCAGATGAGCGTGGCTGAGCAGCGGTACCAGGCGGTTTTGGCGGTCATCGGCGACGGTCGGACGATCTCCGAGGTGGCCGGGCAGTGGCGGGTGGACCGGCGGACGGTGCACCGGTGGCTTACGCGGTATGAGGCGGGCGGCCTGGAAGCCCTGGGGGATCGGTCGCACCGGCCGCAGCCCGGCCCCCATCAGATGCCCTCCTCGGTCGAGGCGCTGGTGCTGGAGCTGCGGCGGACCCATCGGTACTGGGGGACCCGTCGGCTGGTGCTCGCATTGCTCCGACGGCAGTGAGGCTCGTGCCTATTGCGGTCGAAGCCGCCAGAGATTCGATGCATGACGCGGGAGTCTATGGTGTCGCGATCGGGGATCACGGGTCATCTGGTTTCGTCAGCGCTCGCCCCTGCCGACGGATCGGTTCGCCCTAAAGCCTCCAATAGGTCAAGGCTCCCCCATTGGGCCATCCCGCTAGCGAGCTGCTCGATGGAACCTAAGTCGAGAGCCCCCATGACGCGAAGCAGAGTCGTGAGCCGAGGGTTCACTTGACCTCTCTCTAGCTCATTCAGGGTCTTCCGAGAGAAGCCAGCCCTGAAAGCGAGTTCATCCTGCGTCAAGCCCCGAGCGATCCTCATGGCTCGAAGTCGGCTTCCTAGGAGAGAAGCAGGGGTTACTTCACCCGCTACGGGTAGACGCATCTTGTTGGCCTCTTGACGCTTCGAGGCGGACCGCCCTACACTAGATATGGTGTGAAACAGACGTACGTGCCACAGGTAATCTTCCGTCGCCTGTAACCTTTACTTTACTTCCAAATCTGGGGAAGCAGCGGTACTCTTCGCCATCTCCGCCTTGACATTGCGAACATGTGTTCGTAGGATAGACGCTCCTTCTCAAACCCACCCAGCCAGGAGCACGCACCCGTCTCGATGACGCAAGAACACACCAGCGCTCGCACGGTGATCGGGCGTCAGGCGACCTCCCACGGACAGGAGGCCAGCCTTCTTCGTTCTGGAACAGAGGCTTCTGATCTGTCATTTCTGGCCTCTAGTACCGCGTTATTGTTCCGTGGAATTGCGAAACGTGGCTCGGCTGGTGGAATGGAGAGCCTAGTCGATTACGCGCATCAGTTGGCAAGCACCCTTCAGAATCTTCAACAGGTGAAAGACCGGAGCGAGCCGGACGTCCCCTATCGCCAGCTCGTGCCAGTTCGCGTATGGCGGAAGGTTATCGAAGAGCAACTCCGACTTGATCACCTGGCAGAGGAATTACCCAGCTTCATCGACGATGCTCTGGCAGGGCAAGCTCCCCGAGCGAGGTTACTTAGCATTGCTTCAGAGCTCGAGAGCGCAGCGAGTCTCTTTCGCGAGCAGTCCGCAGAGGCACTCGACGCCTTAGCATTCTGAACCACCGTCCCGGAGTCCGCAGTGCCCATTAACTCGGCGTCTTTTCTGATTTGGGCGCTCCAAGACGTGCGCGACCGGCACCTGCGCTTCATCGCTGCTCTTGATGAGCTTCGGAGAACGTCCGAACCCGGAGAGCGGGTCTTTCTGCGGACTGCACGTGAACGCATGACTGATCGCCTGGCGAACTTCGATAAGCAGCTCGTGGCCACGCTTCAAGGAGCCGTCGCCGAAGACGATCCCGATCCCTCGACGTGGAGTCTCCTCCGCCCAAAGCTCGCAGAGCTGGGGCGGGTCGCCTTTCAACAGTTCTCGATCACCCAACAGGAGCTCTACCCGTTTCTGCCCTTAAGCCGCAGGGTCCCATCCGACATCGGCTTCTTCCTCGCCAGGGCTTCTGGACTTGAACCTACTTTGCCGGCGCATCGTGAGCTGTTCACCCTCTCTTATGGGAAGTTCACTATTTGGGAGGGAGGGCTCTTTGAGCGCCCCGCGGAGCGGGTCGCCACCATCCCAATCCCTTTTACTGAGGCGCTGACCGCGCTTCGATGGCCCCTCCTCATTCACGAGCTCGCGCATTGGTACCTCCCTGGTGGCCGACCACTCGCCCCTCCCGCCACCGACGCCCTCCACGCCGAGTTCGGGGGGGTCTCTGCCCGAGTGAAGGCCATCTTCAACGAGGTGTTCGCAGACCTGGTTGCTTTCCGTGCTTGTGGGTTACCGTACATTCTTGCGCTTGCGCTGGAGGCATACCTCTCTTCGTCCCAGCGATCACCTTTGCCTAATGGCATACTTCCCAGTGCACTTGCCCGTCTGCGCCTGCTTGTGGCGGGTACAATGGACCAGATTCTGGATGCTATTCCGATTGAATGGGAAATCGACAAAGGGTCAAGCGTCCCTCCGGGGATCCTCAGCCGCATAACCGCAGTGGCTGAGAGGTTGCTGGTTAGCTTCCCGTCCTCGAAGACGAACCCCGACGTCGTCACCCGAGCTCGGATACTCCTCGCTCATCGTGGATCCGCCTGCGCCGTCCACCGCTTTGAAACGATTAGGCCCGGTGACCTCCTGACGCTGGACGCGGGTGTGGAAGCAGACTTACAGTCAGCCGTCGCGCGGAGGGTCTTCGGCGCCCCGGTCGACTACCCTTGTCAAGATTCTGAGATTCTGGAAGCGGCTTGGTTGGTTCAGCTAGACAGGGAGCCGTCCTCAATCCTTGCCGAGCTAAGAGCCCAGGTCGGCTCACAGGATAAGCCCGCCTCGTCGGTGGCTACCACGGACACCGCGGTCTCACGATCCTTACAGGCTGCGGCGGTTCACCGGTGGTTACTGACGTGGGATAAGGCCACAAGGGGGAGCCTTCCCCGCATCCCTCGTCGCCGCCAATCCACTGACGCGCCGCTGGCCCAGGCCGCGCTCGATCCGGAGGGTTGGACGGAGGATTCCCCACTCGCCGACATCCAACTTGTCCGTCGGATGTGCCTTATGGACAGTCGCGCACTCGTCATCCGCCCGCTAATCGATTCCAACCAAGTCGGCGGCACGACTGTCGACTTGCGTCTTGGAACGGAGTGGGAAATTCTTCGAACAGCTCGCTTCCAGGCGCTGAACCCTGGCGACGACCCCGAGGACGTAGGGGAACTGCTCGCCGCATCCGTCGAGGACTACAGACTTACCATAGGTCATGGCCAGAATCTAGTTCTGCACCCCGGGGAGCTGCTCCTTGCGCTCACATTGGAATACCTGTCGCTTCCCGATGATCTATGGGGCAACCTTGAGGGGCGCTCAACGTGGGCGCGCCTTGGTCTTCAAGTTCACGCTACGGCAGGCATGGTCGATTGCGGCTTCGAGGGGTATCTCACTCTTGAACTCCAAAACACAGGCCGCATCCCACTGGTGTTGTCTCCAGGACTCCGTATTGCCCAGATGGCCTTCTTTCCTGTCCGAGGTGTCATGCGCCCGTACCACGGCAAGCCGAGCGCTGCGTACAGCGCGCAGACATCGGCTCGCACGGCGTTCCACCGGCAGCACGAGCACGCAGCGCTCAATCGGTTCCTCGCCAAGTCCCGGCGCCCAAGGCAGTGGGAATCGTGATCCGCGGCCTCTCCTCTCCCGATCGATCAATGAGTAGCGCTGTCGCGGATACGGTGACGCGACTGAACAGCGCGCGCTTGTCGACTTGCTCTTCTACGCGACGTTATCCTTTAACGCCCATCTTTACCATACGCTCGTACGCCCGCGAGGATCGCGCTAGTCTCATCGCTCTTCTGTGGGAGCTCCCCCTGTGGTACCCGCGTGGACTCCACTGGCTTCAAGCGCGCCTTACCGACGTCGAGCATGGAGCTGCCAGCGCGACAATCGCAGTGGCGCACGGGGCTACTGTCGGAGTGATCATCGACACGCCCAAGGCGCAGGATCGTGGGAAGCTGTCGACCCTCTACGTCGCCCCGGGCAGTAGGCGCCGCGGACTGGCGGGCCAGCTGCTCCAGATTCGCGAGTGCTCCTGGATAGAACAAGGACTCCGCACTGTCTCATGCACGTTACCTTGGCCCCAGGGTGCGGCGACATACCGATTCTTGGCCGGTTACGGCTTCACGAGCGTCGCGCTCGCACGTCAGCGGTACGGGCCACGCCGCGATGAGCTCGTCGTCACATGGCAACAGCACTAGTTCTGCCGGGTCCCGACAACGCCTGTTCCGCAACGGCAAACAAGCTCGCTCTCCTCATCTCCATTCATCACCAATACGCTGAGGCAATCCTTGCCGGCTCAAAGACTGTAGAGATCAGGCGCCGACGCCCGCGCCTTGCCGCCGGCACCGAGTGTTGGATCTACGTTCCTCGCCCGGTAGCCTTCGTCGTCGGCTCCTTCACAGTGGGCTCCATCACAAGCTTCTCGGCCGAGGACTTCGGAACGCTACGGCGAGCTGCAGCCGACCCGGACATCGCGGACATCCGTCGATACCTCAGTGGCCTATCCCATGGTTGGGCAATCGAAACGGTCTCACCCTCGCGATTGCGCCATCCCGTAGCTCTTACAGCCAGGCCACCGCAGATGTACCGTTACCTTAGACCGTTGACGGATGCGCACGATCGCGTGCTTCTGTCGAAACTCGAGGCCGCGACAAGTACCACGGGAGCTGAACTCAGCGCCGCTGCAAGCTCCTGAGGTCGGCCTCTCGGACGCGCTGGTGCATCCAGTGGGCTGCTTTGCCAACCGATGCGAGGTGGCTCGCGCCCCAAGTCACTAGGGTGATGATCGCGCCAGATCCGGCGACCGCAAGCACCCCCTTCCAGGGCACGGACGCGCCCCCTGACGCCCCGAAATACACAAACCAAGAAACCGCGCCAATCAGGGCCACCAGCATAAGAAGACGCACGTAGTTGACCCAGGGGAGTATCGGTACGTCGCGGCTGAGGTCCATAAAAGCGCGACGCGCTTTCAACTCCTTGTGCCAAGTGGCAGCAACCGTCCCTCCAGCGTCCCCGCTTTCATTGGGAGCTTCGTCAGGAGCCCACCGCCAATAGTGGACCAGCGCCCGGCTCCGACTACGCCACTTGATTCGGTGACCAAGGTAGTCGAACCAAGCCCCACCCTCCAAAACCCTGGAGTATCTGAGCGGTGGGCTTACCCCACGAACCTGCCATCCCCACGGCGAGATCAGGAACACGTAAAGATCAACCAGCGGTTTTAGCCTGCGCTCCAGACCCCAGCCTCGTAAGTCTCCGACCAACTCCCGCGTGTCGTTTATCCGCAGGTCGATCAGCGCTCCGTTCCGCTGCAACGGCCAGGCTCTCTTCCACGTCCAGGTGCGGGCCAGACCGCTAATTTGAAAGCGGACTCTGTAGTACGCTTCCACGCCCGCCGCGAGCGGCCGATAGAGTTGGATGGTCCATAAGCTGAAATCATCTGTCGAGCGATCATCCCTTCTCGAGGATCCTGCGTCCACACGCGCCAGAGTAAGCGTGTTAGCGGCGCTCCGCGTCGTGAATTCAAGCTCAGCCGTCTCTCCCGAAGAACGGACGGTGACGAGCTCGCCAAATACGAGCGTATCCGTGTCGGCGGATTGAAGTCGGCTGAACAAATCCTCTACGGTTCCGCTTGTGCCAAACGGCAGCATCAGCCCAAAACTCTGCACCGATGCTGTCGCGCGGAGAAGAACCCCCACGTCGCACAGGAAGTGAGCCTGGACTCGACCCTGAAGGTGCCAGATGTTTATATGGCACTTCTCCACTTCGAAGGTCCCACCGTTCGCGCTGGAGTCAAGTACTCCAAAGATGGTCATCCCCGATCCCTCTTGTATCAGCAAAACTTCCGACGGCACAGAGGGTGAACTGGCGCGCATGCTACCACCAACTCCAATACCGGCGATGGTTACCAGCGGAGGCCCCCTGCGTTCCGGATGCGCTCGTAGACATCCCACCCAATCAACGTCAGGGACTGCGGATGGGGGTTTCTTCGGCCGGTAAGGGTGCGCATCTGATGTAACCCGACAGGCTTGTGGAACGGCACATAGAGTCCAAAATGAAGGCCAAGGGCCCTCCCGCGCTGGTCCCCGGTTAGCGCTACGTGCGCTTCAATCCGCTCCTGGCTATACACTCCTAGGTCACCATAGAGCCGCAGGAGCCGATCGGGCGTGTCCACTGCGTAGTCGAGCACGCGCGCCTCGCCCACCAAAGCCGACACGGGCGCCGAAACATAGAAGACGATCGGAGGGAGCAGGGCTAGGTCGCGCATGTGCCGCGGGTGGCAGAAGTAGGCGTTGTCAGTCCGCAGCACCAGCCGCCCGGACGCCGTCTCACTAAATAGCTGCTGCTGTTGTGTCGCGTACCGCATCATTTGGTCTGCCCACGTTGGCTTGATCGGCACCATAATGACCGGCCGGCGAGCAAGGTTGAGCCGCAGTGGATGGAAGATCCGTTCGAGGTCAAGCGCATCCAGTACCCGGGGTGCTGTGCCCAGCCCTTCGAGCATGATCGTGCCCCGCTCCGGATTCACTTTGTGGACCACTCGGGCGGTGGCCGGGGGCAGAAACCAGGCCTCGGGGGGGAGGGTGAGCGTGCCATCCGGTGTCGGAACGCCGAAGTAGCGCTCAGCCAGTTCCCTTGCCAGTTTCGGCAAGCCCTGGTCATCGACTGTCTGGCGAATGAAGTACTTTGCCATCACGAGCTCGGAAGCGTTGGTCCGGTAACGCTCCGCGGCCACGCCTTGGATAAGGAATCCGACACTACTGAAGAAGGAGACGAGATGGCGGTGCGTTGAGGAGACAGTCACATAGGCCAACTCCGTCCCGAGGTCAACCCAATGACGGACTAGATACCAGAGGAGGTGGGGCCCCAAGGCATGCTGCCGTGCAGAGTCATCTACCCGGAATGCTGATAGCTTCACGACCCGTTCGGAGCCGCGGGGCTTCCACACTGCAGCGGCCTGAACTCGGTTCTCAATGAGGCCGACTGTGATACGGGCTTGCTGTGATATCTGGTCGGTGAGCCACGAGTCGAAGCCCGGATAGTCCGCAGAGAGTGGGGCGAAGACGCGTCTCAGGTCGTCGGTGTCGTCGGACTCAAAGGACCTAATAGCGATATCTGATGGGGTAGTTATGGGTGCCCCTAGGAGGTCTAGGACGTTATCCATGGCATCAGAAGGTGCCACGAGATGCACACCGAATTGATCTCGCGCAACAGCAGCTTTTCTAAGCAGTCGCTTGTCGAGGGTGACGAACAGATCCCCCCGCCCGATGATGTGGGCGGCAATGTGCGCACAATCGCGCATGTTGTGATCCCAGGTGCGACTCCCCTCGCGCGCGTTTGGGAATAGAGCGGCCTGTAGCCGGTGCGTAAGCTGCTCGCCCTCAAGCGATTGGCGTGGGCCTAACTCAATGACCGGAAAGATCTCGAACTGAGCGGCACTTCGGTGGCGGGTCGTCGGATCAACACTGCGTGTCACCTCAAGGAGAGCGGTGGGGGTAACGGCCACGTATATACGCCCGCTTAGTCCGAGGTTGAGCAGTCGCAGGATCCCGGGCTCGGGGCCGGGCTCCCCTAGGTGGAGGTTGAGCCCACATGAGGTGTCGAACGTGACGCGCGGAGGTGAACTGAGGCGTCTCATGCACTCGCGCCCGATAGCCCTTTCCGGCGCATTTCCTTTGGCGGCCTCACGTGTCGCGGCAAGTTCCAAGGCGACCGGTGTTCGGATCGGATTGTATTACGGCTCCAACGCACTTGCACGGGTTTGGCAGAGGGGCGGCCAAGGGGCGACGTGTGCGTAGCGTTCTGGCCGTCGAGCGAATCGAAGCCGCGCCGAGCCGGAGGAGGGTTTGGGTAACTTACCGTGAACTTCGCCCTCGCGGGGCTGCCTGCACGTACGTCGGCACGACTCGCCCCTGACTAGCTGGCGCAGGGTGTCCGGCCCAGGGTTCTAGCCTCCCTCCAGCGTGGGTCTAAGCGCTCCTGCGGCTTTGAACCCGGAACGCCGGATACCCGGGGGCGATCCTGGCCAGGTCGGCGTCCGGCGCGTCCGGTCCCACCCCCTGGAAGAAGGCGCCGATCTCCACCTTCCAGCGGCGCAGGTAGGCGCGCAGCACGGGCAGCTTCTCGTCGTCGGCGAGCTCGACCAGCGCGACCGGCTCGTGGCGCCGTCCCCGCCGCAGCTCGACCTCGCAGCCGGCACGGACGTTGCGCACCCACTGGGTCACGCCACGAGGAGCCACCAGGTAGCGCGCGCCCTCGAACGTCAGCAGGTTCACCGGGGTCGTCCGCCACTGCCCGGTCTTGCGACCGCGCACGGCGAGGATGCGCGACCCGAGGACGCTGACACCGGCACGGGTCAGCCCGGCGACGAGCGGGTTGAAGACGTGGTTCGTGAACCAGTCGGGACGGACGTAGCGGGTGGCCATCCACCCATTCTCCGCGCGTCGCCCGCCAGCTCGCCGTCGCTGCTACCCTCACGTTCCGATGCCCGGACGCTGGCTCACGTTCGACTGCTTCGGGACCCTGGTCGACTGGCGCCACGGCTTCACCACGACGGGAGAGCTGCTCTTCCCGGGTCGGGGCGCCGACATCCGCGAGGCGTATCTGCGCCACGAGCCCTACATCGAGAGGCAGGTCCCGACACCCCGCTACCGGGACGTCCTCACCGAGGGCCTGCGCCGAGCGGCGGCGGATCTCTCGCTTCCCCTGCACGCCGACGACGCCGATGCCCTGGCCGTCACGCTGCCGTCCTGGCCCGTCTTCCCGGACGTCGCGCCGGCCCTCACCGCCTGCCGCGACGAGGGTTGGCGCCTGGCCCTCCTGACCAACTGCGACCGGGAGCTCATCGCCCGCACCCGGCGTCGCCTCCCGGTCGATTTCGACGCTGCGGTCACCGCCGAGGACGTCGGCGCGTACAAGCCCGATCCCGCCCACTTCCACCGCTTCCGCAAGGACCTCACCCCCGACGTCTGGGTCCACGTGGCCCAGAGCCATTACCACGACATCCGGCCCTGCCACGCGCTGGGGATCCCGCGCATCTGGATCAATCGGCTGGGCGAGCCCGACGACCCCACGCTCGCCGACCGCGTCCTCCCCGATCTCACCGGCCTCCCGTCCGCGGTGCGGAGCCTGGCAGACCCGGCGACGTAGGGGGGTCCGGTCCGCCGGTGGGACGACCCTCCGTTCAGTCCGGCAGCCCCCACTCCGCCGGATCGCCGAGGACGGTGCTGGCCGCCACCGTCTGGAGGGCGCGCGCCTCGCTTGCCGGCAGGCCGCCGGTGTCGCCCAACCCGACCGGGCTGGTGTGGAAGATGGCGGCGTAGAAGACGCAGGCCGCGAGGTAGGTGCCGCTCACGGTGGGGTGGCTGCCGTCCGACTGCCACATGCTGGGAGGTGAGGGGCCGTCGACGACCGTCTCCCAGGCGGCGCCGACCGGTGCCACCGGGACGTCCAGCCGGCTTGCGATCTGCAGGTAGCCGTCGTCGATCGCGGACTGCATGCTCCGGTAGTCGGGAAGCCCCTCCTGCGGCCAGCCGCCCTGGTGGGCGAAGGTGAGGTAGAGGAGCGGATGTGCGTCGCGGGCACGGATCATGGCCACCAGCTGGGTCGCCGCCGGGTCCATGAGGTCGGTCCGGTCGATGGCGAGCGACGGGATCTCGCTCTGCTCCTGCAGGACGACGACGTCCCAGGGCTGGGCGTCCAGGGTCGTCGCCGTCTCCGCCGCGGCCAGGTGCTCCTGCAGCGTCCAGCCGCCCTCGTCCAGGGCGGCCGTCTGGACACGGTGGCCACCGGCCCAGGCCAGGCCCGCGAACGTGTCAGGAAGGTCGTTGACCGACGTGTAGCTGTTGCCGATGAAGAGGACCCGGGTGCAGGTCGTACCCGGGAAACCGCAGCCGGGATCCCCCCAGAGGCCGAGCTGGGGGAGCGGGAACACCCCGAGCGCAAAGATGAGGACGATGCTCAGCGCCAGCCCCCAGCGGAGCCGGTGCCGCCCCGGCCTCCGGCCCGCGGGCGCCGCGGCGAGCGGCGGCGGGAAGGCGGACGGTCCGCCGAGGGGAGGGCCGGCAGCCGGGGCGCCGGCCCCGGTGAGAGGCAGCCCGCAGGTCGGGCAGGCGCGAACGGTGGCGGGGAACCACGTCCAGCACCTGGTGCAGACCCTGTCGGCCACGGCAGCCTGACCATGTCACCGCTCGCCGCGCGCACCACCCGGCACCATGGCTTGGTGACACGTTCGAGTCCGGCGTCCGGTCTCGGCAGGGGAGCGCGCCGCAGGGTCAGGGGACGCCGGCCGCCGCCTGACCCCGGTCGCGCGTCCAGAGGGGGACGAGCGGGGTCGCCGCGACGATCACCGCCATCAGGACCACGGCCACCAGCAGGGGCGCGGTGAGCTGACTCCGAACGATGAGCGCCGCTCCGACCGCCGCGCCCGCCAGCATCGCGCCGACCGAGATCAGGCGACGGCCGGCTCGCATCCCACCCCCGCCGACAGGGGGCGCATCGGCGGCGATCCCGGTGATGGTCATGGTCAGCACCGTCGTCGTCAGGTCGGGCACGGCCAGGCCGCGGGCGGTCGCGTTCTGGATGCCGAGGGCCACCGCCAGCAGAGCCACCAGCCAGTAGCGCGCGGCGCCCCCCACCGACCCCGCCACCCAGGCGCAGAGCACGGTGGCGGCGACCATCAGCAGCAGCTGGATGCCGGTCGCGACGGCGAGATGACGTCCGGCGTGTGCGCCGAGGCGCCAGTGGAAGAGGCCTCCTCCCAGCGCGCCGACGACAAAGGCTCCCAACGCCAGAGCCTGCGTGGCCACTGCGAACCCCCGGACCCCGACCACCGCGAAGCCGAGGAAGATGACGTTGCCGGTCATGTTGGCGACGAAGACGTGGCCCAGCACCAGGTAGCTGAAGGCGTCGACCAATCCGGTGATGACGGTCATCCCCACCAGGAGGGGCGGCAGCAGACCGAACTTCGCACCTCGGCGCGGAAAGAGGGTCTGCCGGACCTCTTCCAGCAGCGACCTCGCCGGAGCGCTCATGAAGCGTTCGCGGTCAGCCGGCCCCTTCCGCCTGTCGAACCCGGCGGCTCAACTGCTCCAGCAGGCGGTAGGCGAGCTCCGGGTGGGCGGCCAGGAGCGGCTTGAACTCCCATGCCGGCAGCCAGTAGATCGTCGCGTCGGTCGTGGCCCGCACGCTGGCGCTTCGGCGCTCGGAGTCCAGAAGCGCCATCTCGCCAAAGGCGTCGCCAGGACCCAGCTCTCGGGTGCGTCCGTCCGGAAGCGTGACCTCGAGCCGACCCTCCCCGACGACCATGAAGCCCGCGCCGGACCCGCCTCCCTCGACGACCTCCTTCCCCGCCGGGTGGTGCACCTCGTCGAACTTGGCGGCGATCTCCCTGATCTCCCGCTCCGGCAGCCCGGCGAACAGCTTCGCGGTCGCGATGGTCGCCATGCCCAGGATGGTATCAAGCAGGCGCCGAAAGGACGGGACCGGGATGGCCGTTGGTCACGGGACCGCGTGAGAGGATGGCGGGGGCGGCTCCGCGCCGGCACCGAGCCCCGCCGGCTGCACGAGGAGGTTTGACGATGGAAGACACCGAGGTCCTCCAGCACATCGAACGGCTGGTCGGCGAGGAGGACACCCTGTACGCGCGCGCCGAGGGCGAGGGTATGGACGCGGAGCAGCGGCGGCGCCTCCACGACGTGCAGGTCCACCTCGACCAGTGCTGGGACCTGCTGCGCCAGCGCCAGGCCCGGCGTGAGTACGGCCTCGACCCGGACGAGGCCACCGTGCGGCCGCCCGAGACCGTGGAGGGCTACACCGGCTGAGCCGGCCCTCACCGTCGGCGCGCCAACGACCTGATGTGGACGCACTTTCAGGCCCATCCGCTGTCCTGAGCCGCTCGGCTCACTCGGTGGGACCGCCCAGCCACCCGCGCTGGCGGAAGAGGTAGAGGAGCCCGGCGACCGCGGCCAGCTCCAGACCGACGCCGAAAACCCAGAACGACCACGCCGGCACCAGCGCGTGGCCGGTGAGAACCGCGAAGTTCTGGCCGAAGAACCCGGTCAGGAAGCTGAGCGGCAGGAAGATGGTGGCGATGATGGTCAGCTGCTTCATCACCGAGTTGAGCCGGTTGGAGACCGTCGAGAGGTGGGTGTCCATGGCGCCGGTCAACAGGTCGCGATACGAGTCGACCAGGTCGCTGATCCGAATCAGGTGGTCGTAGAGGTCGCGGAAGTAGCGCTCGGCCTCCAGCGTCACCCCATCCAGGACGCTCACCCCGGTCAGCAGCCGGGCGAACATGTCGCGCTCCGGGGTCACCACCTTGCGGAGCGCCACCAGGGTCCGCTTCATGTCGAACAGCTCACCCAGCTGGGCCTCGGTCGGCTGCTTCAGGATCTCGTCCTCGAGCTCGTCGATACGATCGTCGAGATCGGCCAGCACCGGAAAGAAGCTGTCGACCAGCACGTCGACGACCAGGTAGAGGGTGGTCACGGCGGGCGACGCGCCGGCGGCAGTCCCTGGGCGACGAGTCAGGCGCTGGCGCACCCCGTCGAGGAGCCCGCCGCCGCCCCGATGGACGGTGACCACATGGTCGTCCGAGAAGAAGATGTGGACCACTACGGTCGCCTCCTCCCCGGCCCCGGCGCCGGCTCCGTGGACCACCAGGTAGGTGAAGCTGTCGTAGTCGTCGACCTTGGGACGCTGCTCGGCCTGCTCGGCGTCCTCCACCGCCAGGGGGTGGAAGTCGAAGTCATGAAGGAGGAGGTCGGTGGACTCCGCATCCAGGCCCACCAGGTCCAGCCAGAAGAAGTCCTTCGCGCTCAGCCTGGCGCGGACCATCTCCAGGGTGGCGTCGACGGTGGAGCCGTCAGCCGCCGTCAGCCTCCCCTGCATTCCACGCATTGTCCACGACGGGGCGGGGTGCCGCCGCCCCGCGCGGGGCGGCGGACACCCTGGTCGAAGCGCGCCCCTCAGTCGTGACTGGGTAGCGCCTCGCCGGTCTCGAGCAGGGTCTTGAGGTTGCTCATCACCCAGCTCCAGCCGGACGCGACCTCGGCGAAGCTCTCGTCCTCGGTCTCGAACTCGTGGATGACGGTGAGCTTGCTCACCTTGCCGTCCTCGGAGGCGATCTCCCAGGTCACCTGGCTGGGTGCGTCGCCGGCGAACTTCGGGTCCCAGCGGATGTTCCAGGTGTGGACCAGCCGGCGGGGCGGGTCCGCCTCGACGATCTCGCCCTCGACCAGCACCTGGGAGCGGTCCCCGCTGTAGTGGGTCAGCCGGGCCTTGGGCTGGAACGTGGATTCGACGTGGCTTCCGTAGAAGTAGCGGGTGGTGAACTCCGGGTTGGTGATCGCCTGCCAGACCTTCTCGGGGCTGGCCTTGATGTAGACCTCGTAGACCTGCGTGGGCTTGGTGGCGGTCGGGGACACGGGGGCTCCTCCTTCCTCGAGTGCCGTTTTGAGGTCGGCGAGCGCCGCCGCCCTCTCACGGGTGTATTTGCCGACCCAGCGGTCGGCGATCAGTTGGACCGGGACGGCGTTGAGGAAGTGGAGCTTCTCGCGACCGGCGCGCCGGGTCACGACCATCCCCGCCTCCTCCAGGACCCTCAGGTGCTTCATGACCCCGAACCGGCTCATCTCCACGTCCTCGAGGAGCTCGGTGAGCGTGCGGCCGTCGCGCTCGAAGAGCCGGTCGAGAAGGTGGCGCCGGGTGGGATCGGCCAGCGCCCGGAAGACCCTGTTGTCGTCCATGCCGAGGAGCATAGGTTACTATCTAGTCACGTGTCAATGCGGTCACATGGCTGACCACACCCGCGCCTCGGATCGGCCCGGTGGGAGGCGCAGGCGCATGCGCCCCCAGCCCCGCGGCGATCAGCGGGGGGCGGCCGTGGCGGTCTCGTAGAAGCTGAGCAGGGCGTCCTGGTAGCCGGACCGGTTCTGCAGCCAGTGGAGGTGCCCCGAGTCTCCGAGGGTGACCTGGGTGGCCTCGGGGAAGCGCTGACGGACCACCGCCTCCGACGCACCGAAGATGTCGTCCTGGCCATAGAGCACCAGGACCGGCCCGACGTAGGCCGAGAGTGCATCGAGCGTGCCGGCGTCGGCCTGGGAGAGGGCGCGGTCGGTGCGGATCATGGCCTGCGGCGAGCAGCCTCCGAGCCACGCTCGGTCGGGATCGGGCGCCGTCCTCGGGTCGAGGAAGTAGTCGTGCCAGACCTCGGTCATGACCTGCCGCATCCCCCAGCTCCGCAGCGGCTCGGGCGAGACCAGGAAGGATCCGTGGAAGTAGAGGCGCAGGGTGGCACCTGCGGTCCTGCGCCGGCGCTCGATCCGGAAGGACTCCCGCTTGGTCTCCTTCCACGCGGCGCCGACGCCCAGCGAGGAGCTGCTGAGCGCAAGGCTGCGGACGCGCGGCCCGCGGCGGGCCGCGTAGAGCTGGGCGAGAAGCCCGCCCCACGAGTGGCCGAGCACGTGCCACCCGGGCAGGCCGAGGTGCTGGCGGATCGCCTCGATGTCGGCGACGTAGTCGTCGATGCCGTAGCGGCCGTCCCGGCATCGGGAGCGTCCGACCCCACGCTGGTCGAAGCTGATGGCACGCATCTCGGGGAGGAGCGGGGCGATGTCGGTCTGCATGGAGTCCGGCACCCCGGGCCCGCCGTGAAGGAGCAGCAGCGGCTCTCCGTCGGCGCGGCTCTCGCGCACGGCCAGTACCGCGCCGGGGGTTTCCACCATGAACTCGCGCATCGCCTTTCTCCTCGTGGTCGAAGCCGGACCCAGGGTCAGGCCGCGGCTCCTGCTTCCTCGGCATCGCCGCGGGTGGCCCGCCTCACGCTGGGTGACCGCAGGGCGCGGCGACCCGGCACCATCAGAGCTGCGATCGCCCCCAGCGCGAGCACGCCGCTGCCGACGAGCACCGCCGGCTGCAGCCCGTCCACGAACTGCTGCGGGCTCCCGTAGCCGCCCAGGTGGGAGAAGACCGCGGCCAGCACCGCGATCCCGAAGACACCGCCCACCTCACGGATCGAGTTGTTGGCGCCCGAGGCCTGGCCGGTCTCGTGCGCGCGCACCGCCGAGAGCACCGCGTTGGCGGCCGGGGCGAAGACCAGGGCCATGCCTGTGCCGGCCAGGATGAAGGGGACGATCACCTCCGGATAGGGCATCCCCGGGGAGAGGAGCCGGTCGATCCAGACCAGGGCGACCGACTGCAGGGCCAATCCCGTCGCCATCAGCGGGCGGCTGCCCACCCGGTCGGAGAGGATCCCTGCGATCGGGGCGACGATCAGCGGCATGCCCGTCCAGGGCAGGGTGCGCAACCCTGACTGCAGCGCCGAGTAGTGCTGGACGGTCTGGAAGAACTGGGCCAGCAGGAAGACCGACCCGAACATCCCAAAGTACATCGTGTAGGAGACGACGTTGGTGGCGGAGAAGGCGCGGCTGCGGAAGAAGCGCATCGGCAGCATCGGGGCGGGCGAGCGCAGCTCCCAGAGGACGAAGGCGACCAGCAGGGCGGCACCGCCCAGCATCGCGCCGAGCACGGTGGCGCTCCCCCAGCCGATGGCGTTGGCGCGCACCAGGCCGTAGACGATCCCGAAGAGGCCACCGGTGGCTAGCACGAGCCCGGGAACGTCGAACCTCCCGTTGGGGCCCCGGCTCTCGGTCAGACGGAGCGCCGCCAGCGGGACGACCACCAGGCCCACGGGGACGTTGATCCAGAAGATCCAGTGCCAGGAGATGCCGCTGATGACGGCGCCACCGACGACCGGACCGAGCGCTACCCCAAGGCCGCTGATGCCGGACCAGATCCCGAGCGCGACCCCCCGCCGGCCGGCGGGAAATGCCTCGGAGAGGAGGGTGAGCGTGAGCGGCATGACCGCGGCCGCGCCGGCTCCCTGAAGCGCCCGGGCGGCGATCAACAACCCGGCGCTGGGGGCCAGGGCCGCCGCCGCCGAGCCGAGCGTGAAGATGCCCAGCCCGACGATGAACATCCGCCGCCGTCCGAAGCGGTCGCCGAGCGCCGAGCCGGAGAGCATGAGGACGGCGAAGGTGAGGGTGTACGCGTTGACGGTCCACTCCAGCGACGCGATGTCGACGTGGAACTGGAGGCGGATGCTGGGCAGCGCGAAGGTCACCACCAGGTTGTCGAGGGTGACCATGAACAGCGCCAGCGAGACGAGCGCAAGCGTCCATCCGGTGCGCGGGGGAGCGGCGGACCGGGAGATCGGGCTGGACCCGGTGGCTGCAGTTACTCGGCTGGGTGCAGGGGACATCGGGGCTCTCCTTATTGATACATCCATCAGTTTGCGGACCAAAAAAATTTGCCGGTCGCGGTCAGCTGCCACCGGCGTGCTCCATGGCGCCGTGCTCCACAGCGGTGTGCGCCATGCCGGTGTGCTTCTCGTCCCAGAACGGCGTGCAGAGCTCGGGGAGCTCGAGGATGGTGGCGACGTTGGCGAGCATGCCCACCGCGAAGAACTCGGCGACCGCACGCGGTGACGCCCCGCTGTGCCGGGCGACGTCGGCGGCGAGAGTCCGGAAGCTGCGCGAGATGTGCGCGTGGATCTCCGGGTCCGCCGATGCCGCATAGGCCTGCAGCTGCATGAGCAGCTGGTAGCGGTCGGCGATCAGCTCCGGGTAGGTCATCCCCATCCGCCCCAGCGCCTCCTCGGGGCTGGTGGCGCCGCGGGCAGCCTCCCGGAAGGTCGCCCGGATCCGGCTCTCCACGCGGTCGTAGGCGGCGAGGAAGAGGTCGCGCTTGTTGGGGAAGAGCGCGTAGATGTACGGCTGGCTGATGCCGGCGCGCTCGGCGATGGCGGCCGTGCTCGCCGCCTCGTAGCCGCGCTCGGCGAACTCGCGAATGGCGGCCTCGACCACCTGATCGCGGCGCTCCTCCGAGGTCTGGCGCAGCCGGGTGGCCGCTTCACGGGGGGTCATGGGGAGATTATTGATCAGCCGATCACAAGTGTCAAGCCCCAGCCAGTGTCGCAGCGATCGTGGCACCGGCGGCTGGGCCCGGCTCTCACCCCAGGGCGGAGAGGGCCGCCACCAGGCGGTCGCAGGCGCCCTTCACCCCATATCGGGCCGCCAGCTCCGCCACCGCGTCGGGGTCGTCCGGATAGCGGTCGCGCCTCCCGGGCGGCAGGGTGATCGGGAGGTCCAGCACCGGCTCCACGACCCGCATCGCCCGCGCAATGTAATCGCGGTCGGCCTCGCCGAGCGGCGCGTCGCGGAGCAGCCCGGCCACCCCGCCATGGCGGCGGATCAATGCCGCCGCCCTGCCCGCCCCCACCCCCCTGAGCCCGGGGAGCCCGTCGGACGGGTCGCCGCGGAGGACCGCGAAGTCCGCATAGCGGCGGCCGGGCACCCCATAGCGCCGGGTCACCTCCGCCTCGTCGACGACCGCCAGCCCACCCCTCTCGGGGTAGAGGACCCGGACCCGCGGGTCCTCGACGAGGGCGAAGAGATCACGGTCGCCGCTCAGCACCTCGACGGTGCCATCGGTGAGCGCACTCCAGGTGGCGATGACATCCTCGGCCTCATGGTCGGCCACGCCGAGGTGGTCGACCCCGATGGCGCCGAGGAGCTCGAAGATGACCGGCATCTGCGGCTCGAGCAGCGGCGGCACCGGCTCGGCCAGCCGGTGGGCCTTGTAGCTGGGGATGAGGTCCACCCGCCACCGCGGGCGCCAGTCCTCGTCGCTCGCCACCGCAAGGTGCGCGGGGCGCCGCTCGGAGACCAGCCGGGTCAGCGCGTCGAGGGAGCCGCGCACCGCGTTGATCGGCTGCCCGCCAGGTCCGCGGACGCTCGCCGGGACGCCGAAGAAGGCGCGGAAGATCATGCTGGAGCCGTCGATGAGGAGCCAGTCGCAGGCCATCGACTCCCCATTCTGGCGGTCTCCGGGGCGCCGAACCACGTGAAGGAGGGCATGGAGATGCAGACGCGCAAGCTGGGCTCCCAGGGTCTGGAGGTCTCCGCCGAGGGTCTCGGCTGCATGGGCATGAGCCAGTCCTACGGCGAGGCGGACGAGGCCGAGGCGCTGGCCACCATCGCCCGCGCCCTGGAGCTGGGGGTCACCTTTCTCGACACCGCCAATGTGTACGGCCCCTTCACCAACGAGCGGCTGGTGGGCCGTGCCGTGGCCGGACGCCGCGACCAGGTCGTGATCGCCACCAAGTTCGGCCTGCAGGGGCGCGACGACAGCCGGGAATTGGCGATCAACGGCCGCCCCGAGTACGTGCGGCAGTGCTGCGACGCCTCGCTCGAGCGGCTCGGCACCGATCGCATCGACCTCTACTACCAGCATCGCGTGGACACAACCGTCCCCGTCGAGGAGACCTGGGGGGCGATGGGCGAGCTGGTCGCCGCCGGCAAGGTCCACTTCCTCGGCATCTCCGAGGCCGGTCCGTCGACCATCCGGCGGGCCCATGCCACCCACCCCGTCAGCGCTGTGCAGAGCGAGTACTCGCTCTTCACCCGCGATCCGGAGGCGGAGGTGCTGCCGACCTGCCGGGAGCTGGGCATCGGCTTCGTCCCCTTCAGCCCGCTGGGACGGGGGGTGCTCTCGGGCACGGTGACCAGCACCACCGGGTTCGGCGACGCCGACTTCCGGGCTCACAACCCCCGCTTCCAGGGCGAGAACTTCGACCGCAACCTCCAGCTGGTGGCGCGGCTCGGCGAGGTCGCCACGAGGAAGGGGTGCACCCCCGCCCAGCTCGCCCTGGCCTGGGTGCTGGCCCAGGGTGAGGACATCGTGCCCATCCCCGGGACCAAGCGCCGGCGCTGGCTGGAGGACAACGTGGGCGCGCTCGCGGTCGAGCTGGCGCCCGAGGACATCACGGCCATCGAGGCGATAGCTCCCGCGGGGGCGGCGGCGGGCGACCGCTACCGGCCGGAGGACATGGCCCGGGTCAACGTCTGAGGGTCAGGAGGCCCGCGACGTCAGCGGCAGCCGGACCACGCGGTCGCCCGTGGCCTGTTCGGCCTCGAAGCGCCGCGCCTCGAGCAGCTTCCGCATGGCCTCGGCGCCCAGCGGGCGCGAGAGGTGGAACCCCTGGGCCCACTGCCGGGGGAAGTCGTCGAGCGCACGCAGGTCCCGGAGGTCCTCGACCCCCTCGGCGACCACCGTGACCCCGAGGCTGTGGCCGAATGCGAACACCGCGTGCGACAGTCCGCCACCGTCGCGCGACGCGCTGAGCGTGGTGGTGAACGCCTTGTCGATCTTGATGATGTCGACGGGGAAGTCGCGAAGCCGGCTGAGCGACGAGTGCCCGGTGCCGAAGTCGTCGAGGGCTATGCGGATGCCCAGCTCCCGCAGCTCCTGGAGGCGACCGGTGGCGCCCTCCACCTCGTCGATGGCCAGGCTCTCGGTCACCTACAGGATCAGGTTGGAGGGGGTGAGGCCGGTCCGCTTGAGGACCCTCCTGACCTCCGCGATGAACGCTCCTCTCTGCAGCTGCTTCGGGGAGACGTTGACGGCGACCGCGATCTCGTGATCCGGGCCGATCTGGCGCCAGCGGCTCGCCTCGAGGCAGGCCTGCTCGAGCACCCAGAGGCCGATGGGGGCGATCAACCCGGTCTCCTCGGCAAGCGGGACGAAGTCGGTGGGCATCACGAGCCCATGACGCGGGTGCCGCCAGCGCAGCAGCGCCTCGGCGGCGACCACCTCTCCGGAGGGGACCTCAAAGACAGGCTGGTAGAGGAGGATCAGCTCCTCACGCTCCAGGGCCCGATGAAGATCGGCCTTGAACTCGTGCCGGCTGCGCACCGCGGCGTGCATGCTGGGGGCGAACAGCTCCCAGCGACCCTTGCCCAGGCCCTTGGCCGTGTACATGGCCTCGTCGGCGTTGCGGAGGATCTCGTCCGCATCGAACTCCCCGCCGTCCCCGGTGGCGATGCCGATGCTGGCCCGGACCATGAGCTCGGCGCCCATGATGTGGAACGGCTCATCCAGCCGGTCGACGATGCGTCCGGCCACAGCCGTTGCTGCGCGGCTGTCAGCCATGCCCTGCACGAGCACGGCGAACTCGTCGCCGCCCAGCCGCGCGGCGAGGTCCCCGGGCCGGACGCATTCGCCCAGGCGGCCGGCCACCGCTCGGAGGAGCTCGTCGCCGACAACGTGCCCCAGGCTGTCGTTGACGGTCTTGAAGTCGTCGAGGTCGATGAAGAGCACGCCGACCCCCTCCCTGCGGCCGGCGAGAGCCTCGCGGACCCTGGCCTGGAAGAGGCTGCGGTTGGCCATTCCGGTCAGCGGGTCGTGGAGAGCCTGGTGCCGGAGCTTGTGTTGGAGGTCGGTGAGCTGGCGAAGGGAATGCTCCAGGCGGCCGTTCTCCAGGGTGCTGCCGGTGAGCGCCGCCAGCGTCTCGAAAAGGCGCAGGTCTTCGGCGTCAAACGTGCTCACCTCGCCGAGCCGGTTCCCGACCACCATCAGTCCGATGGGTCGGGTCTCCCCGCGGAGGACGGCAACCATGCCGTCGCGAATCGCCTCGCGGGTGAGGAAGCGCGCCGCGTCGCCGTCGGAGGTCTCCGCGTCGAGGATGGCGGGGGCAGTCGCCACCATCGCGGTGATGAATCGCTGCTCCGCCTCGTCGACCTCCACGGGACGCATCGGTTCGACACCGGCGGCACCGACGCCGGTGCGCACCATAGCCTCCCCCTCCCGGGTGGGGAGGATGATCATCGCCGCCATCTCGACTCGGAAGGTCTCGCAGGAGCCCTTGAGGACGTCGAGGAGCGCCTGGTCAAGATCCCCCGAGTGTTGCAGGTGCCGGCTCGACGTGTAGAGGAAGGCGACCTGCTGGCGATTCTCGCGTTCCGCCACATAGGCGCGGTAGGCGAGCGCGAGGCCGCCGGCGGGTATCACGAGGAGCCAGGCGTTCTGAGGGTGGGACCACATCACGTTGACGGTGAGGAGGCCCAGACAGACGTTGATCAGCGTGCCGAGCATGGCCAGACCGTAGTTGCCGATCACGCCGCTGCGGTCGGCGCGCCCTTCGGAGAGGAAGAGGGCGACCACGAAGATCGCGGCCTGGAGCGCGCCGGCGACGATGACAGCGACCAGAGCCGCCAGGAGGGCCATGGTGCCGGCGGGATCCCCGTGGGGAGCCAGCCGGGCGAACAGTGCCACCGCCACTGCGGCGCCGAGCGTGAAGTTCCCGAGGTTGAAGGCCAGCTTCAACGGGGACTGCCGCCGATGCAGCGTCAGGGCCACGGCGGAGCCGAGAAGGCAGGCCAGGACGACTGTCACCGGGCGGTCGAAGAAGAGGCCGACGACCAGGGCGATCTCGCTGAGCGAGAAGGACTCGGCCTCGCGCCGGAACTGGACGTGGACGACACAGATCTCGGCGACGCAGAAGAGTGCGGCGAGGAGCCACCAGGGGATCGTGTAGGGCGACGCGCGTTGCGGAAGCGGGACGACGGCCGCGGTGGCAAGGGCGGCCACCCCGACGAGGGCGGCGGCTAGGAGGGGTACCCGACCCACCCGAGCGACGAGCCGGTGGACGTGGCGCAGCATCATCGCTTCGGGTGCGGTCGCAACCCCGAGCTCATGGCTCTGGGTCCGTCAGAGGCTCACGACCAGGAGACCCCGTCCGGGCCGTACGTGCCCGACCAGGAGACCCCGTCCAGGGTGGCGTTCGTCACCGACCAGGAGACCCCGTCCGGCGAGGCGTGCACCCCCGACCAGGAGACCCCGTCCGGCGAGGCGTGCACCCCCGACCAGGAGACCCCGTCCAGCGAGGCGTTCACCCCCGACCAGGAGACCCCTTCCAGCGAGGCGTTCACCCCTGACCAGGAGACCCCGTCCGGGGAGACCGGTGACAGGGCAACGGCCGGTGCCTGCGCGGCCGGGGTCACGGTCTGAGAGGCCGGGAGCGGCGAGCCCGCGATTGACAGCGCGGCCCCGGCGGTGAAGGCCGCCGCGGCGAGAAGACCGGCCAGGGCGACGTGGATCCGCTTCTTGTCCGACCAGCTGAGCATCGCAGTCCGAAGCATTGCGGCAACTCCTCCAGGTCCACCTGCACTGGAGCCCCCCCACAGGGACCCCCACTGGGCTCGACACTACGCACCTGTCGTCGCAAGTCGTCCAATCATCCTGTGACAGAACGCCGACATCGTAGGAATCGCTGATGATCCCGTCACAGATCGCCGATGAGATCGCACACATCACGCGGAGCGGCGGGTCGGGGGGGGCTTGCCGGCGCCCGCGGGCGAGGCGCGAGCCGGGCGGCCGGCCTGCGAGGCACCGGTGGGGAGACGCCTCGAGGCTATCCTCGGTCATGTGAGCGCCACACCACCCACGGGCACCGCCCCGGTCGCTGCGCACCCCGCACGACCGGTCCATCAGGGACTCGGCCTCGCCGTGGTGATGACCGGGGTGCTGATCACCGCGGTGGACACGACCATCGTGGTGCTCGCGCTGCCCGCCATCGAGCGGGGCCTGCACATCGATCTCTCGTCGGTGATCTGGATCATCATCGGCTACCTGCTCGTGATCACCCTGCTGGCCACCCAGGTGGGACGGCTGGGCGACATGTTCGGCCGGGTGCGCATGTACGAGGCAGGCTTCGTCGTCTTCATCATCGGCTCGGCGCTCTGCGCGCTGGCCTGGGACGGCTCGTCGATGATCGCCTTCCGGGTGTTCCAGGGAATCGGGGGCGCGCTGGTCACCGCGAACAGCGGCGCGGTCATCGCCGACCTCTTCCCGCCCCACGAGCGGGGCAGGGCGTACGGCTTCAACGGCGTCGGCTGGAGCACCGGGGCGGTGCTGGGGATCGTCCTCGGTGGAGTGATCGTCACCTACATCTCCTGGCGCTGGATCTTCTGGATCAACGTGCCGATCGGGATCGCGGCCGTGCTGCTGGCGGTGCGCGTGCTCCACGACACCGGCGAGAGGCGCACGCACCGCATCGACGTCCCGGGGATGCTCACCCTCGGGCTGGGCCTCTTCGGTGTGCTCTGGGGGATGACCTCACTGGCGTCCACCTCGTTCGACGCCACCATCCTCGGCTACCTGGTCGGCGGCGTGGTGATGATCGCCGTCTTCGCCGTCATCGAGTGGAGGCAGGAGGAGCCGATGCTCAAGCTGTCGCTGCTCAAGATCCCGACCATGACCCCGTCGCTGCTGGCCTCCTTCTTCCAGGGACTCGCCAACTTCGCGGTGCTCTTCCTCGTGATCATGTACCTGCAGGGGACACGGGGCCTGAGCGCCCTCAACGCGTCGCTGCTGCTGGTTCCCGGGTACCTGGTGGGAGCGGGCATCGGGCCGTTCGCCGGACGCCTCGCCGATCGCGTCGGGCCGGTGATCCCGGCCACCATCGGCCTCTCGGTGCAGGTGGTGGCCCTGCTCGTCTACGCGCAGCTGGGGCCGGACACGGGGCTCTGGGTGGTGGTGGTGGCCAGCCTGGTCAACGGCATGGGGGCCAGCGCCTTCTTCCCAGCCAACACCTCGGCGGTGATGAAGGCGTCGCCGCCCCAGCTCTTCGGGATCTCGTCGGGAATGCTGCGCACGTTCGCCAACGTCGGGATGGTCTTCTCGTTCTCGCTGGCCATCGTGCTCGCCTCCCGGAGCATCCCCCGCCAGCTCGCCTTCGCCATCTTCGTGGGCTCGACCTCCCTGCACGGCGCGCTGGCCACGGCCTTCGCCAGCGGGCTGCACTCGGCCTTCTACGGATCCATGGTCCTGATGGCGGTGGCAGCGATCCTGTCGGCCACCCGTGGCGCGCGCGGTCTCGGATACCAGCCGCACCCCGTCCCCTCGGGCGCGCGGCGGCCCCTGGCGGAGACGCCCGCCGGCCGGGCGGGAGACTGAGGCCGCACCGGACGCTCGCCGGCGCGCCCGCCGCTGCTGCGGCTAGTTGGGCAGGTGGGGGACCGGAATCCGGGTCGGCTTGGGCACCGGGACGCTCAGCGTCCTGCCGCCGGCGGCCGGCAGCGAGCCGCGCGGCGTGGCCGTCTCGGGCAGGTGCCGCACCCGCTTGAGCATCCGGGAGAGGCTCTCCGCATCGATGGGCCGGGCGAAGTAGAAGCCCTGGCAGAGGTTGACGTCGAGGCTGTGCAGCACCTCGGCCTGCTCCAGCGTCTCGACGCCCTCGGCAACGGTGGAGATGGAGAGCGCCCGGCTCAGCTGGGCGACGGTGCGCATGAGCTCCTGGCTCTTCACCGACTCGGTGATGTTGTCGGTGAAGCTCTTGTCCAGCTTGAGGAAGTCGACGGGCAGATCCTGCAGGTGGCCGAGCGAGGAGTAGCCGGTCCCGAAGTCGTCGATGGCGATGCGGACCCCGATCTCCTTGAGCGCCGCGAACTGGCGGAGCGCGGCGTGGATGTCGGTCATGACCTGGGACTCGACGATCTCCAGCACCAGGTGGCGGGGATCCAGCCCCGACTGGCTGAGCGCGGCCACCACGTCGTTCTGCAGCTGGGTGCCGAAGAGCTGCCGTGCCGAGACGTTGACGCTGAGCAGGAAGTCCTTGAAGAGGCTGGGGTGGTTGGTCCGCCACCTCTGGGTCTGCAGGCACGCCTCGCGCAGTACCCAGGCGCCGAGCGGCACGATCAGCCCGGTCGCCTCGGCCAGCGGGATGAACTCCAGAGGTGGCACCAACCCCCGCTTCGGGTGCTGCCACCGCACCAGCGCTTCGACACCGAGGATGCGGCGGTGCTTGGAGTCGACGATCGGCTGGTAGTGGAGGACGAACTGGTCCTGATCCAGGGCGGTGCGGAGGTCGTGTTCGAAGGCGATCCGCTCGATCTCGCTGGAGTGGATCTCGGCACGGTAGATGACGTAGCGGCCCTTGCCTGCGCGCTTGGCGCAGGTCAGGGCGACGTCGGCGTTGCGGAGCAGCTCGCCGGGCCCGGCCTCGCCGGTCATCAGCACGACGCCGGCGCTGGCGCTCACGGTGCAGCTGTGCAGCTCGGCAGGGTAGGGCCGCTGCACCGCGTCGATGATGCGGCGGGCGATGACCTCGACGTTGCTGCGGTCGCCCACCCGGGGCAGCAGGACGGCGTACTCGTCGCCACTCAGCCGGGAGACGGTGTCGGTGGTGCGCAGGCAGCTCTGGATGCGCTGCGCGGTTCCGCGCAGCACCTCGTCACCGACGCCGTGGCCCACCGAGTCGTTGATGGACTTCAGGTTGTCGAGGTCGATGAGCATCAGGGCCAGCTCGGCGTCGGGCTGGGCGTGGCGCTCCAGCTCGCGCTCGAAGGCACGGCGATTGGCGAGCCCGGTGAGCGCGTCGACGCTGGCGAGGTCCTCGATCTCGGCGTGGCGGAATGCCAGCTCGGTGCGGGCCCGGTGGAGGTGGAGGCTCACCACGACCAGCGCGGCGGCCAGGACGGCGGTGCCTCCGACCACCAGCGCCACCGTGGCCGCCTCGGCGGCCATCGAGTCCCCCGAGACGATGGCGACCACCCCGAGCGCGACGGCCACCAGGGCGGTGAAGCCCATGACCACGGCCAGGGGGAGTGCAGCCGTTCCCACGGGCGTGAACGCGGGCGTTTCCGGAGCGGCGGGCTTGGGCACGGAATGGAGCATATGCACTACTCGCAGCGCCCGGAATGACGGTATCCCGTCCCCCGTGTGACAGATCACCGGCGGAGGAGGTGACGATGGGATTGCCTGCCGCGGGATCGCACATGCCTGTCAAGAAGCCGTCGAACGCCCTCCTGGGTCGCCCGACGCCGGCCGGCGGCTAGCCGGCGGCCCGGGCGAACGCCAGGCAGGCGTTGTGCCCGCCGAAGCCGTAGCTGGTGCTGATCGCCACGTCGACGTGCGCGGCCCGGCCGACGTTGGGGACGTAGTCGAGGTCGCACTCGGGGTCGGGCTCGTCGAGGTTGATGGTGGGGGGCACGAAATTGTCACGGATGGAGAGGATCGTGAAGATCGCCTCCACCCCTCCCGCGGCGCCCAGCAGGTGGCCGGTCATCGACTTGGTGGAGCTGATCGGGACCGTCGCGGCGCGCGGCCCCAGGGCCGCCTTGACGGCGCGCGTCTCGGCGGCGTCGTTGAGCTGCGTGGAGGTGCCGTGGGCGTTGACGTAGTCGACGTCGTCGGGGCCGAAGCCGGAGCGGCGGAGCGCCCGCTGGACGCTGCGGCAGGCGCCGGTCCCGGTGGGATCGGGCTGCACGATGTCGCAGGCATCGTCGGTGGCCCCGTAGCCGACCACCTCCGCATAGATGTGCGCGCCGCGCGCCCGGGCGTGCTCGTAGTCCTCGAGGATGAGCATCCCCGACCCCTCGCCCATCACGAAGCCATCGCGGTCCTTGTCGAAGGGGCGGGAGGCCTTCTCGGGCTCGTCGTTGCGCGTGGACATCGCCTGCATGGCGTTGAAGGTGGCGATGCCGATCCGGCAGATCGAGGCCTCGGTACCACCGGCGATCACCGCCACCGAGTCGCCGCGGCGGATCCATTCGGCCGCCTCGCCGATGGCGTTGCCCGAGGACGCGCAGGCGGACACGGCGGCGAAGTTGGGGCCGCGGGCGCCGAACTCGATGGCCACCCGGCCCGCGGTCATGTCCGGGATCATCGCCGGGATGGTGAAGGGGGATACCCTCCGCGGTCCCCCCTCGTTGAGCCGGACCACGGCGTTCTCCAGCCACTCCAGGCCGCCGATCCCGGAGGCGACGAGCACCCCGACGTCGTCGCCGATGGCGCGCACGTCGAGGCCCGAGTCGGCGACCGCCTGGCGCGCCGCCGCCAGTCCGAAGGCGACGCAGCGCGCGGTGCGCCGCGACTCCTTGAGTCCGAGATGTGCAGCCGGATCGAACCCCTTCACCTCGCCGGCGATCCGCGTGGAGAGGTCCGAGGCCTCGCAGAGGGAGATCGGGACCACTCCCGATCGGCCGCGCCGGCACGCGTCCCAGCTCGACTCGACGTCGAGGCCGAGCGGGGTTACCGCGCCCATGCCGGTGACCACTACCCGCACCCGGCCGTTGCTCTGCCCGTTCACCGGCCGAGCGCCTCCAGCACGTGAGCGGCCGCGGGTGCCCCCTGGCTGTGGTATCCGCCGTCGACGTGCAGCATCTCCCCGCTCACCGCCCGTGACAGGTCGCTGAGCAGGAAGACCGCCGCGTCGGCGACCGGCCCGGCGTCCGCGGAGTCCCAGCCCAGCGGCGCCGCGCGCTGCCATGCGTCCTTGAGGTCGGAGAACGACGAGATCGACTTGGCGGCCACCGTCTCCAGGGGACCCGCCGCGAGCGTGTTCACCCTGATGTGCCGCTGCCCGAGGTCGCGTGCCAGGTAGCGGACGATCGATTCGAGGGCTGCCTTGGTCGGACCCATCCAGTCGTAGAGGGGCCACGCCACGGTGGCGTCGAACGTCAGCGTCACCAGTGACCCGCCGCGCCCCTCCATGAGCGGGGCCAGCTCCTGGGCCATCGTCTTGAGACTGAAGGCGGAGATCTGCATGGCGGTCGCCACCGATTCCCAGGGCGTGGTCATGAAGTGCCCGCCGAGGGCATCCTCGGGCGCGAAGCCGATGGCATGCACGGCGCCGTCCAGCCCGCCCCACGTCTCCTGCAGATGCGCCGCGACCGCGGCCACCTGGTCCGGGCGCGCGGCGTCCATCTCCAGCACGGGCCCGTCGAGGCCGAGACGGCGCGCGCTCCGCTCGGTGAGGCTCATGGCCCGGCCGAAGGAGGTGAGGATCACCTCCGCCCCGTGGTCGAGGCAGGCGCTGGCGATCGCGTACGCGATGCTCTTGGGGGTGAGCACGCCGGTCACCAGGACACGCCGGCCGGCGAGCAGGGCTCCGGGCGCGGCGGCACGGCGGGCAGCGGCGTTCGTCGGGGGCTCAGCGGTCACGGAGGGGGTCTCCTTCATGGCACGTGAAGGTGGAATCGGAGGAGGCGGCTCAGGTTACGGCCCCTCACCTCCCCTCCACCCGGCGGACCAACTCCAGCATGCGCTCATGCCATCCCGGGCCGCCGGCCAGGATGTCCCCGCTCGAGAAGACGGCGTCCTGGTCGCCGCTCCAGTCGGTGACCACTCCGCCCGCCTCGCGGACCAGGAGCGCCCCGGCCGCGATGTCCCACAGCCCCAGGCCCAGCTCGAAGAAACCGCTCCACACCCCCGCGGCGCAGTAGGCGAGATCGAGGGAGGCGGCGCCGACCCGCCGCAGGTCCTCGAACTCGCCCAGGGCCTCGTTCATCACCGCCAGGTAGCGGGTGTGCCATTCCGGGTGGCGGAAGGGGAACCCGGTGGCGGTGACCCCGGCCGCCGGGCTGGCGCGCAGGTCGAGGCGGCGCCCGGCGCGATCGAAGGCTCCCTCCCCGCGCACCGCGGTCCAGCGGGCTCCCAGCTCCGGAGCGCTGACCACCCCGACCGTCGGCTGGTCCGCCTCGACCAGCGCGACGCTCACCCCGACCATGGGGAAGCCGAGCACGAAGTTGGTGGTCCCGTCCAGAGGGTCCACCACCCAGAAGCGCTCGGCCCGGGTTCCGCCCCCCTCCTCGGCGAGGATGGGGATCTCCGGTGTCGCCGTCCGGAGGATGGAGGTGGCCGCCGCCTCGGCCTCGCGGTCGACGCTGGTCACCCAGTCGCCGCGTCCCTTGGATTCGGGGACGGCGCGGAGCCCGCCGGCGCGAGCGGTGGTGATCACCCGTCCCCCCGCCTCGGCGGCGGCGGTGGCGAGGTGGACGAGGTCGGCCGGGCGGCGGGGCGCGGCCACGGGGGCGGGAATCATCGTGGGCATGATCGTCGATCAACCGTCCACCTCGTCGGCGTGGCCAGCCGGGGTTCCCGCAATGGGACACGAGGGCCAGACTCGGTGGCACCGGGCCCCGCGGCCCCGGCGGGACCGGGTTCGGAGGTGATCGTGGAACGGAGGCAGACGGCCCCCATCCTGATCGGCACCTGCAACTGGGTGGATCACGAGGACTTCTACCCCGAGGAGCTGCGCGGCCGCCGGATGCCGGAGCGGCTCTCGTTCTACGCGCGCTACTTCCCACTGGTCGAGATCGACTCCAGCTTCTACGGGATCCCGACGCCCAACCGGGTGGCCGCGTGGGTCGCCCGCACCCCGGACGATTTCACCTTCAACATCAAGGCCTACCGCAGCCTGACCGGCCACGAGCGCGAGCAGGGACGGCCTCGCCCCCCGACCGCCGAGGAGGAGCGGACGTTCCTCGAGGCTCTCCAGCCGCTCCGGGCGTCCGGCAAGCTGGGCGCGATCCACTACCAGTTCCCCCCCTGGCTGGTCAGCGGTCCGGCCGGACGGGAGGCCCTGCTGCGCGCCCGTGACCGGCACCCGGGCGACGTCATCGCGGTCGAGTTCCGGCACCGCTCGTGGTTCGAGAAGGAGCGGCTCGCGCAGACCGAGGACCTGCTGCGGGAGCTGGACTGCACCCTGGTCGGAGTGGACGCGCCCCAGATCGGGAGTGGGACCGCCCCGCCCCACCTCGCCATCACCTCGGAGCGGCTCGTCCTGGTCCGCTTCCACGGCCGCAACTACGAGACCTGGTACCGCAGGGCGAAGACCACCGGCGAGCGCTTCGACTACCTCTATCCCCCCGCCGAGCTGCGCCAGTGGGTCCCGGCCATCCAGGCCGCGGCCGCACGCGGCGTTCCAGTCCACGTGCTCATGAACAACAATCGGAGCAATTACGCCGTGGTCAACGGCTTCGACATGGCCCACCTTCTCGAGGTCAGCCTCCCGCGTCCCCCCGAGCCCATCTTCCGCCGCCTGGAGCAGCGCGACGGCGAGGCGCCGGGGTGGGCGCGCGAGGCCCGCGAGCCGCTCCCGCTGGATCCGCCTGCGCCATCCGCTGCGCCGCCGCTCGAGAGCGAGGAGCCGCCCTCCGGGCCGGTTGTGCCACAATCCGAGCAGCTTTCCCTCGACGTTTGATCCCGCGGCCGCATCGGGAACCCTGTTCGCGGTGCCGCAGCCGTCCGGGCTTTTCTCCGCCGTCCGAATGCGCGATGATGGACCGTGCGGGATGTCCGGTGCCCGGCAGCTCAGGTTGCCGTGTGTCGCTCCCCCGATTCTCTAGAGCACCGAGGTCTCGCCGCCGGGTCGCGGGTCCCGTTCGTCCGTGGAGGTTTCTGCGATGGCCATGGCGTCCCCACACCGCAATGAAAGGACACAGCGCCGGCCGGCGCCCACCGGGCTGGTGGTCCGCAACGACGCCGCGACCTACGAGGTCGAGGTCGCCAAGGCCCTCAACCAGTGGGCGGTGACGGTGACCAGCGTGGCCGACGGCCGGATGATCTGCCAGGACTTCTTCAGCCGCCGCTGGGAGGCCGTGGCCCGCGCCGAGGACTTCGTGCGGCTGTTGAACCGCTCCGAGCCCCCGCCCGGCTGGTGACGTCGGCGCTCTGGGTCGACGGCGTCTCCCCGGAGGGACGCTGAGAGAGCCGGTGTGCCCACCAGGGTGCGTCTCTTCGATCGACTGGTGGTGCGTTGACGAGAAAGCCCCCGCCGGCCGCCTCGGCGAATTGGGGCAGGCCGCCGCGGCGCGCCTGGTGGGCGCGGTGCGGGCGGAGCTCACTCCTCCAGGCCTGACCTCTATGGATACCCCCACCAACCACCTTTCGGACGTTTGTGTCCGAAAGGCCCTTCAGAGGGATCGGGGGCGCCGGGCTGCAGTGCGCAGGCAGACGGTGGAGGGAGACCGTGGAGGCCGAGCGTTCAGGCGGGCCGGGCCGTCTCCGACGGCGCCGCCGGCTGGCTCTCCTCCGCCGGGAACAGCACGGCCAGCTCCTCGGGCGCGCCGTCGCGCCAGACCGTGATCGCCATGGAGTCGCCCGGATGGCGCGCGGCCACCGCGATCCGGAACTGGGATTCGCCGCCGGTCAGCGTGTAGGCACCGATGGCGGTGATCACGTCGCCCGGGCGCACCCCGGCGACCCCGGCGGGCGAGCCCTCGCGCACCGGCCCCACCTCCACCCCGTAGGCGGCGGGGAGGCCGTGGGCGGCGGCGATCGCCGCCGTCACGGTGCGCACCCCGGCCCCGAAGCTCACGCCGGGGCCCTGCTCCCCCTCGGGGCGGGGCAGGAAGCGGGCCAGCTGGACCGGGTCGAAACCCACCAGGAGCCGGTCGCCGATCTGGAAGGAGGGGACGACGACCCGACCCAGACGCCCCAGCAGGATGGCGCTCGCCGAGGGGTCGGTGAGGATGTCGCGGACCCGGTGCTCGACGCCGCGCTGGGCGAGGTACTGGAGGGCGGCCGCGCAGCTGGGGTCTCCGGCCCGGACGTAGACGGTGACCTGGTCGCTCATGCGCCGGCCAAGGCTAGCAGCCGCCCTCGCGGCGGCGCCAGCCCGTCAGGGCCCTCTTACGGGACGGCTAGCGGCGGGCCCGGCTCGGCCGGACCGCCCCGACCAGGCGGAGGAGCCCGAGGACGACCAGCGCACCGAGGAACGCGATGACGACCTCGGACACGAGGGGATACCCGGGCACGTTGAAGCTCACCCCGAAGTAGCTCGCCAGGAAACCCCCGGCGAAGGCCCCGGCGAGCCCGGCCAGCAGGTCGGCGACGATGCCCAGTCCGTGGCCCAGCATCACCCGGCTGGCGAGGAACCCTGCGATGAGGCCGATGACCGCCCAGACCAGCAGGTCCTGGGGGTCGACGGTGATGGTGACCGTGTTCATGCTCGTGGCTGCCTCCCCACAGCGGAATACCCAATCAACGCCTATCAGTATAACTGATAGCGCCGCTATCAGTAAAAGGAGCCGGGCCGAGGCCCCGCGACGGCCCTTTGCGGGCCGGGGTCAGCCCTCGGCAGGGGGCGGTGGCGGGCCGGCGGGTGCGGAGGGACCCTCCCCGCCGCTCTCGGCACCGGGCTGGCCCGGCCCGCCGGCGTCGAGGCCGGGGGCACCCACCGGGCGCGGGCCGTGGCGGCGACGGCGGCGGCGGTGGGGCCGGGACGAGCTGTTGGCGGCCTCGGCGGAGGGTGAGCCCGGCTCTCCGGAGGGCGGCTGGCCGTCCGGTCCCGGGGATGCCCCGGCGGTCTCGGGATGCGGCGCCCCGTGGCGGCGGCGGCGCCGGCGCCGGCGGGCCGGCTGGCCGGTCTCCGGGTCGACGGCGTCGCCTCCAGCACTGGGAGCGAGGGGCTCCCCGTCCGGTCCGACGGCAGCGGGAGCCTGCCCGGTCGTGCCGCCCCGGCGGCGGCGCCGGCGCCGGCGTGCCGGCACGGCCTCACCGGAGCCCGCCTCCCCGTCCCCGGCGTAGGCGTGATCGGGGCGGCGGCGGGGCGAGACCACGTCGGAGGCCAGGACGTAGCCGCCTGACTCGCGTGCGGCCTCCACCAGCACCCCGTACATGGACTCCTCGCCGGAGCGGAGCGTGGCCGCGTCGCCGATGCACGCCACCAGATGCCGGGCACGGGAGACGGCGACGTTGAGCCGGTTGGGGACGCGAAGGAAGCCGATCCGGCCGCGCTCGTTGGAGCGGACCAGGGAGATGACGACCAGGTCCTCCTCCCGGCCCTCGAAGGAGTCGACGGTGTCGATCTTCACCGAACGCTTGAACTTGCGGCGTCCCAGCGCCTGGCGCAGCCGCTCGACCTGCTCGGCATACATCGCGATCACCGCCATGCTCAGCTCGCGGGGACAGCGCTCGTCGAGCAGCCGGACCACGTGGGCCGCGACCCGGACCTCGGTCTCGTTGCGCAGCGCGCCACCGGGACCGCGGCGCTCGCGACTGCCGCGCATGCCGTCGGTGTCGACGAAGTGGAGTGCGACCGGCAGCGGCTTGCGGGTCACGAACTCGTAGGCCTGGACCTCGGGTGCGTCCTCGAGCTGCCCGTCGTAGGAGGCGCGCGAGACGTACGCGGAGATCTGGGGGTGCATGCGGTGCTGGATGGTGAGCAGGCAGCGGGCCTCGGCGGGAAGCCCGCCGTCCCAGGCCATCTCGAAGAGCGACGTGTTGACCAGCTCCTCGAGGAAGGGGTCGGTCTCCACGATGCCGTAGAGGGAGTCGTCCTCGACCGGCGGGAGCTGCTTGTGGTCCCCGACCAGGGCGAGCGCGGAGCCGAGGCGCAGCGCGGGCAGGGCCTCGTCGGCGCGCGCCTTGTTGGCCTCGTCGAGGATGACCACGTCGAAGTTCATGTCGGTGATCGCCGACGTCGCCGCCGTCGCGCAGGTGGCGAAGTAGCAGTTGGCCTCCATCAGCCGCGGGTCGTCCTCGTCGTCACAGCGGAAGCGCTCGACGGCCGGGTGCACCCGTTCGGCGCGGGCCACCCGGACCGCGCGCATCCCGGGCGTCCCCGCGAGCCGCTCCAGGGCGTTGTCGACCGCCAGGTTGGAGTGCGAGGTGACCAGGATCCGCTCCTCCGGGTCCAGGGCGAGCCGGCGCTTGACCGCCTCGACGATGACCGTGGTCTTGCCGGTCCCGGGCGGCCCCTGGATGAAGACGGCCTGTCCGGCCTGCAGCCCGGCCAGCAGGGAGACGGCCCGGTCCTGGGGCGGGTTGGCCTGCATCCCCGCCGTCAACCAGCCCGACGCCTCGGTGCTCGGCGTGTAGGCGGGCGACCGCACGCTGTCGGCCGCAACCAGGAGCTGGGCGAGCAGGCCCACGCCGAAGTCCCGGGTCGCGATCGCCGCCAGCACCGAGCGCTTGGCCTGGTAGAGGGAGCGGTTGAAGGAGGGTGTGATGTAGCCCTCCGAGCCCGCGTGCTCGAAGGTGCGGGTGGTCACCTCCACGGTGTGGCGGCGGTGGTCGATGCGCGAGACCCGGCCGACGAAGTTGGGCTCGTCCTCGGGCTCCACCAGGACCGCGGCGTCGGCGGCGAGGTTGATCGGCTCGCCCTCGGGGACGGTGAACTCGACCTTGCCGATCTCGGGCTGGCGCCGGTCGGTTTCGCCGAACTCGCGCCCGCAGGAGGGGCACTGGGTCTGCTCCCCGGGCCTCCAGAGCGCCCGGCAGGTCTTGCAGCGCCAGAACTCGCGGGCGCTGAGGTAGCGGGTGCGCTGGGTCTGGGCCCTGCCCTTCTCCGCGCCCTCCAGCCGCTCCACCAGCTTCAGGGTGGCGTAGAGGCGCTCGCTCTTGGCAGCCTTGGCGGCCGCCCGGCGCCAGTCGAGGATCCGGAAGGTTTCGCTGGCCACCCCGTTGGCGGCGGTGACCACGGGGTGGCGAGCGGTCAGGGTGAGGATCTTGGCCCCGTCGGGGTGGTCGCTCATCGGTTTGAGGGAGACCACCCGCAGGGCCAGGTGGACGGGATCCCCGCCCGGGTCGGGCTGGGGGACGCATTGGAGGGTCAGGTCGGGGAGCGCCAGGCGGACCTGGGGAGGCTCCTCGTCGGTGAAGGAGACGGTCAGGTGGCCGAGCTCGGAGAGACGCTCGGCGAAGACGGCGCGCGGATCGGCGCCGGCGGCGCCGCCGTTGGCGAGTGTGGTGAGGACGACCATGGCGTCACTCTCATCGGGCACGATGAGATGGAGCCGGTCGAGCGCGAGGTCCGGTGCGATCAGCGGACTGTCAACCTCGATGCGCCGCAGGCTGTGGCCATACGGACACGTATTCCGGGAAGCTCTGGAGGCACGCGCTCGCGGCAATGACGCGGCATCTGGCCGGCGACCGGCCGGGGCAGCGGCTCTCGAAAGCTCCCGCCTGGACCGACTATACCCGAACCGGTGCCACTTGCACCAGACGGCCGCAAGACCTGCACCGGCGGCGCCGCGTCCGGCCGCCCCGGGATCAGGAACCCGCAGGGCAGGCGCTTGCGACAAACTTCGACCTTGACCCCATGACCGATCTCGCCGCCGTCCCCGCCCCCCTCGACGCCGGCGAGATCGGGCCGGCCCCGGCGCCCAGGACCGGACCCCTCCCCCCGGGGGCCGTGCCGATCGGGATCGCGCTGGTGGTCCAGGGGCTCACCACCTACGCCTTCGTGGTGATCGCCAACCATGCGCTGGCGCCGACGCCCTACTCGGCCTTCAGCGCGCTCTGGGCGCTCACCTACGTGGCCGCCCCGGGGCTCTTCCTCCCCCTGGAGCAGGAGGTCGGCCGGGCGGCGGCGGCGCGGCGGGTGGCCGGGCTGGGGGCGGGGCCGGTGGTGCGCCGGGCTCTGATGCTGGGGGCGGGTCTGGCGCTGGGGGTGATCCTCGTCTCCGCCGCCGCCGAGGCGCCGCTCGTCACCACCTTCTTCAACGGCCAGGCCCTGCTCCTGCTCGGATTCCTGGTGGCGATGGCCGTCTACACCATGTACTACCTGGCCCGGGGGACGCTGGCCGGAGCCGGCCGTTTCCGCGGCTACGCGGCCATTCTCGTGGTGGAGGGGGCGGTCCGCATCGCCGCCGCCCTGGTGCTGCTCCGCCTGGGGGTCACCAACATCGGCGCCTACGGGCTGGCCATCAGCCTGCCCTGCGTGATCGGCATCGCGGTCGTGCTCCCCCGCCAGCGGGGCATCGCCACCTCGGGACCGCCGGCGCCGTGGAGCGAGCTCTCCTACGCGCTCGGCTGGCTGCTCACCGGCTCACTGCTGGCCCAGGCCCTCATGAACGTCGCCCCGCTCGCGGTCAAGGCCCTCTACAGCAGCACCGACCCCAGCCTCGCCGGGCGCGTCCTCAACGGGGTGATCATCGCTCGGCTGCCCCTCTTCTTCTTCCAGGCCATCCAGGCGTCGCTCATGCCCAAGCTCGCCGCCGACGCGGCCGCCGGTCGCTGGGACGACTTCTGGATCCAGCTCCGGCGGATCCTGGTGCTGGTCGTGGCGCTGATCGTCGTGTCGGTGGCGGGGATGGCTGTGCTCGGCCCGCCCATTGTCCACATCCTCTTCCACAACAGCACGCCGCTCTCCGGGGGCGACCTGGCCCTCCTGGCCCTGGGGAGCGAGGGGATGATGGCCGCATTCGCCCTCGCCTACGCCAGCATCGCGCTGCGCGGCTACCGGGCGGCCACGACCGGTTGGGCCGCCGGGATCGTCGCCCTGGTCGTCACCCTGTTCATCCTTCCCGGAGCGCTGATCCACGTCGAGGTCGCGTTCTGCGCCGGCGTCTACGTCGCCTGCGCGGTGATGGGGGTGATGCTCAGGAGGCGGCTGCTCTCGCTGCGCGCGCCGAGCTGACGGCCCGGAGGTCGGCCTCCACCATCATCGTCACCAGCTCGGTGAACGAGACGGTGGGCTGCCAGCCCAACACCCGCCGGGCCTTGGCGGCGTCACCGACCAGGGTGGCCACGTCAGCGGGACGGAGGTAGCGGTCGTCCACGACCACGTGGTCCGCCCAGCGCAGCCCGACGTGGCCGAAGGCCAGCTCCAGCAGCTCGCGCACCGAGTGGCTCTCGCCGGTGGCGATCACGAAGTCGTCGGCCTCGTCCTGCTGGAGCATCAGGTGCATGGCCCGCACGTAGTCGCCGGCGAACCCCCAGTCGCGCTGCGCGTCGAGGTTGCCGAGGCGCAGCTGGGTGTCCAGGCCCAGCTTGATCCGGGCCACCCCGTCGGTGATCTTGCGACTCACGAACTCCAGACCCCGGCGCGGCGACTCGTGGTTGAAGAGGATGCCGCTCACCGCGAACAACCCGTAGCTCTCCCGGTAGTTGACGGTGATGTGGTGGCCGTACGCCTTGGCGACACCGTACGGCGAGCGGGGGTGGAAGGGGGTCAGCTCGTTCTGCGGGGTCTCCCGCACCTTGCCGAACATCTCGCTGCTCGACGCCTGGTAGAAACGGATCGCCGGGTTGACGAGGCGGATCGAGTCGAGCATGCGGGTGACCCCCAGCCCGGTGATCTCGCCGGTGTTGATCGCCTGCTTGAAGGAGAGGGCGACGAAGCTGATCGCGCCCAGGTTGTAGACCTCGTCGGGGTGCGTCGCCTCGAGAACGCCGATGAGCGACGACTGATCGTGGAGGTCGCCCTCGATCAAATGCACCTCGGGGACCAGCTGACGGACGATGGCCGCGCGCGGATTGTTCTGGCCCCGGATGAGGCCGTGCACCTCGTAGCCCTGGGAGAGCAGGTGCTCGGCAAGGTAGCCGCCGTCCTGCCCGGTGATGCCGGTGATCAGCGCACATCTGCTCATGGCGCGGATGGTCTCACCCCGGAGCAGGTGTGCGCGCTGCGGCCGGGACCGGGGGGACTGCGCCCTGGTCGATGCGATCGAGGTCGGCGGCCACCATCTCGCGGATGATGTCGGCGAACTCGCGCGTCGGGGCCCAGCCCAGACGCGACCTAGCTCGCGACGCATCCCCGCAGAGGCGGTTCGGCTCGCTGGGGCGGAGCAGCCCGGGGTCGGCGACGACGTGCTGCCGCCAGTCCAGCCCGACCGCGGAGAAGGCGATCTCGAGGAGCTCGCGGAGTCTGTGGGTCTCCCCGGTCGCGACCACGTAGTCGTCCGGCGTCTCCTGCTGGAGGGCGAGATGCATGGCCGTCACGTAGTCGGGCGCGTAGCCCCAGTCGCGCTCCACGTCGAGGTTGCCGAGCCGCAGCTCGCGCTCCAGGCCACGGGCGATCCGCGCGGCCGCGATGCTGATCTTGCGGGTGACGAAGGCGGTCCCCCTCCGTGGCGACTCGTGGTTGTAGAGGATGGTGGTCGCGGCGAAGATCCCATGGCTGCGCCGGTAGACCTGGACGATCTGGTGGGCGAAGGCCTTGGCCACGCCATAGGGCGACACCGGGCAGAGCGGGGTGGCCTCGTTCTGCGGAGACGTGGGCGCACCTCCGAAGATCTCGGCGCTCGTGGCCTGGAGGAGGCGGGTCGCCGGGTCGAGGTGGCGGATGGCCTCGAGCAGGCGCAGGACGCCGACCCCGGTGACGTCGGCGACAGTCAGCGCATCCTCGAAGGAGCCGGCCACCGAGGTGAAGGCGGCGAGGTTGTAGACCTCGTCGGGATGGGCTGCGCTGAGCACCGCCTGGAGCGCGGCGCCATCGCTCAGGCTCCCCGTGTGCAGGTCGACCGCTGCGGGGACGTCGACGGGGACGGTCTCGCCGGTCATCACCATGCCATGGACCTCATAGCCCTCGCCGAGCAGCAGCTCGCTGAGGTAGGGGCCGTCCTGGCCGGTGACGCCGGTGACCAGGGCGCGACGGCGGGTCGCGGACACGGACGCACTGTAGCGAAGGGTCCCGGCAAGGCGGGCGGGTCGGCTGGGGCACAGGGGGGGAACGGACCCCCACCCCGCCTGCGGCGTGGGGTTCGCCGTAGGATCGACGGATGGCCGAGCCGCAGCCGGGAGTGGACCTCTCGGGCATCCACCGCGAGCTGGACGCCCTCAAGGCGCAGCTCTGCCGCTGCAACCACGAGGGCACGTGCCTCAGCTGCCGCGGGTTCGAGGTGGTGCGCCAGCAGGCCCAGGCGGTGGCCGCGGCGGCGTCCCAGCCGGTGCTCATGCAGGTCGCCCAGGAGGCGGCCATGCGCGACATGCTCTCCCAGCTCGGCGGCCTCCAGGACAAGCTCACCGGGGACCCGCAGCTCTCCGATCTTCTCTCCCGCTTCGCGGAGCGGGTCCAGGAGGATCTCGGCGGGCCGGCGGAGCTGGAGAAGCTGCTCCGCGGCCTTGGGTTCGAGGGACCCGGAGGTTCGGGGGCACCCGGGGGGACGTCGTTCGACGACCGGAACCCTCCGTCGGGTGGAGGGCCCTCGCCCTCGGGGGACACCCCGGAGCCACCCGATGACGGGATGTGGCCGCGGCGCACGGGCGGCGGGACTCCCGGCTGACATCGCCGGCCCGCGGCGCCAGGCGGCGGAGCGCGGAGCTGGGAGCCCGGCCCGCCCGCCGGGCTCCCGAGAGGATCGGACCCTACTGGTCCGTCCCCTCCCCCTGCCCTCCCCTCGCGGTGGTGACGCTCACCTCCGGGGGCAGACCCGGCGCGGAGCTGAGGAACGTCCCCCGGACAGGCGCTGCGTCGCCGTAGTCGCGACCCACCGCGACGGCGATGTGCTCCGGACCGGCCACGGAGCCGCTGGTGGGGTCGTAGCCGGTCCAGGTGCCGTCCCCGCCGCAGACCTCGACCCAGGCGTGGCTCTCCCCGGGCGCGCCGCTCAACTGGGGGATCAGATAGCCGCTGACGTAGCGCGCCGGCCAGCCCAGCTCGCGGGCGATGGCCAGCATCACATGGGCGAAGTCCTGGCACACCCCGGTGTGCAGCGCGAGCACCTCGTGAAGCGGGGTGGCGACACTGGTCGTGCCCGCCTGGTAGGTGAAGACCTCCCGGAGGCGGTGGTTGGCCTCGACGACCGCGGCCGCGGGGTGGGCCGGGAGGTCCAGCTCCCGGATCAGCGCTCCAACCTCGCCCAGCTTCGGGACCCGCGGGCTGGGGAGCGCGAACTCGAGGGCCGGGTCGCAGGCGAGCGCCGCCGGGTCCCAGGCCACCGGCGCGAGGTTCTCGCCCTGCACCTCCCCCGCCGACTCGACCACGCTGTGGGCGGTGATGGCGAGCTCCAGGTGGTCGGCCTCCACCGAGACCAGCCAGACGGTGTTGTCGAAGTAATCCCGCTCGCTGTCGATCTCGGCGTCAGGGTCGACCTGGAGGTTGAATGCCACCAGCCGCTGCCCGCCACCGTCCCGAGGCTGGAGACGTACCTCGTTGCGGCTCCGGCGTGCCGGCGCGGAGTAGCGCTGCAGCGTGGTGTGGGTGAGAGAGATCACGGTCATGCTTCGGGGCCCTCGATCCAGGTGTCCTTCACGCCGCCCCCCGCCGACGAGTTCACCAGCCAGCAGTCGGCCGCCGGCGCGACCCGGGTGAGCCCGCCCGGCATGACCCAGGGGTCGTCGCCGTGGATGACGAAGGCGCGGAGGTCGGCCCGGCGCAGGGCGGTGGTCCCGTCCTCCTGCAGGCAGGGCAGCGTCTCCACCTCCAGAGCCGGTTGGGCGACGTAGCCGGCCGGGTTGGCGCTGACCGCGCGACGGAGCGCATCGAGCTCGGCAGGGGGCGCCGAGGGACCGAAGACGATGCCCTTCCCGCCACTCTCGCCGACCGGCTTGAAGACCAGCTCGTCCAGGCGGGCCATGGCGGCGTCACGGTGGTCGGGTCGGCCCAGGCTGAGCGTCGGTGGCTGCTGGAGAAGGGGGTCCTCGCCGAGGTAGTAACGGATCATGGACGGCACATGGGCGAAGACCGCCTTGTTGTCGGCGACCCCGCAGCTGGGGGCGTTGACCATACCGACCGCGCCGTTGCGCCAGGCGGTGAGCAGGAAGGCGCTCCCGATCACCGTCTCGGGGGTCGCGACCGGGTCCAGGTACTCCGGGGAGAAGCGGTGGTAGATCGTCGACACCCGGTGGGGTCCGGTCGCGTCCATCCACCAGCAGCCGCGATGGCTGGCGATCAGCTGGTCACCGGTCACCAGCGGCACCCGGAGCAGGCGGGCAAGCTCCCGGTGCTCGTAGTAGGCGGCGTTGTCCGGCCCCGGGGTGAGCAGGACCGCGGTCCCGTCGCCGGAGCCACGCCGGGTCATCTCCGCGGCCAGGCGGCGCGGGTAGTCCGCCACCGAGGCGGGACGGACCGCCGCCATCTCGTCCGGGAGCAGCTCCACCGACGCCCGCCGGGCCGCCAGGGCGTAGGCGACACCCGACGGCACGCGCAGGTTGTCCTCCAGGACGAGCCAGCGCCCTTGAACGCGGACCAGGTCGATACCGGCGACGCAGACCTGGGCTCCGGAGCGAGCTGCCGGCCCCGCCGCGGCGCGCAGCAGGGACGGGCTTCCCGCCACCAGCTCCCGGGGCAGGAAGCCGTCGGCGAGGATCCTCTGCTCCCCGTAGACGTCGCGGATGAAGCAGTCGAGGGCCACCACCCGCTGGCGCAGGCCGCGGGAGAGCGCCTCCCACTCGGCCCGAGGCAGCCGGCGGGGAAGGGGGTCGAAGGGAATCGGGCGCTGAACGAGCCGGCCACCCTCGACCACCCCGAAGTCCACGGAGCGCTCGGTGAACCATTCCGTCGCCTTCCGGGCCAGCGTGGCGGTGTCGGCGACGGAGCGAGGGCGCGAGGAGGTGACGGGAGCGGCGATCGCCATGTGGTCGAGTCTCGGCCCGTCCCGCTCACGGCGACATGGACGCGGATGCCAAAGCCGGCGCCCCTCGACTTGTGCTCCCAGCGGTCTGCGCGGAGCCCGGTGGGGTCTCGCCCCGAGGGCGGCGCGGATAAGCTACCGGCGATGGGCCTCGCGCTTCCCCACGTCCCGGACACGGCCCCGGCCTGGCGCGTCGAGCACGCCGACTGCCTGGAGTTCCTGAGCGGACTCGGCGACGGCTCGGTGGACTGCGTCGTCACCGACCCCGCCTATTCGGGGATGAACCAGCACATGCAGTTCGGCCACGGACGGATCGTCGGGCGCTACGGCGAGCCCGGCAACACGCACTGGTTCCAGGAGTTCCGCGACGACCCGGCGACCTTCTCGCGTTTCCTCGACGAGTGCCACCGGGTGCTGCGTCCCGATCGCCACATCTACGTCATGTTCGACTCCTTCTCGCTGCTCAGCCTGGGCGCGCTGATGCGGCAGCGCTTCAATGTCAAGGGCGTCATCGTCTGGGACAAGGTCAACATCGGCATGGGTCACTACTTCCGGCGCCGCCACGAGCTGGTGGTCTTCGCCTGCAAGGGCCGGCGCCGGCTGGCCCGGCGCGATCTCGGCGACGTCTGGTCGATCCCGCGCATCCACCGTGGCGCCTACCCGACCCAGAAGCCCGTGGAGCTCTTCGCCCGGATGCTGGTGGGAAGCACCGAGCCGGGCATGGTGGTCTGCGACCCATTCACCGGCAGCGGCAGCTCGGCCATAGCGGCTCTCGCGGCGCGATGCTCCTACCTCGGTGCCGACATCAGCCCGGCCGCGGTGGCACTGGCGCGAGACCGCTGCGCTGTCTATGCGGAGACGGGGCGCGACCCTTTGGAGGGTTAAACAGGGGCGGGCCCGGTGACTCGCCGGGCCCGCCCAAAGAGGGGGCCTGCGGGGGAGCACGGCGCACCCACGCAGGCCCAAGAGGCATGGTTCAGGTCGCCCCGACCGGCGCCGGCATGTGCGGCGCTCCGGGGTAGGGCTCGAGGTCCACGGACACCTCACCGTGGATCAGCTGGTCACCGACCTCCAGGTGCGCATCGGGCGCCCGCAGCGAGACGAACAGGCCGATGATCTTCATGATGATGAAGGTCGCCACCGCGTCGTAGCCGATGATGAAGAGCAGCGCGTAGAACTGGACCAGGAGCT
>Ga0181535_10000408_pt1 | contig 64759 bp, 63 predicted proteins | sample PEATcosm2014_Bin_44_FD_119774 | JGI IMG/M metagenome (GOLD analysis project Ga0181535, IMG submission 119774) | Peatland microbial communities from MTU Mesocosm Facility, Houghton, MI, USA - PEATcosm2014_Bin17_30_metaG | ecosystem: Environmental > Terrestrial > Soil > Wetlands > Peat | place... | reverse complement strand
TTCGACTCCATCGACAACGCACCGGAAGAGCGGGAGCGCGGCATCACCATCGCCACGGCGCACGTGGAGTACGAGACGGCCAACCGTCACTACGCCCACGTCGATTGCCCCGGCCACGCCGACTACATCAAGAACATGATCACGGGCGCAGCCCAGATGGACGGGGCTATTCTCGTAGTTGCCGCAACAGATGGTCCCATGCCGCAGACCAAGGAACACGTTCTGCTGGCCCGCCAGGTTGGCGTGCCCTGCATCGTGGTCTTCCTCAACAAGTGCGACGCGGTGGAAGACACCGAACTGATCGATCTGGTTGAGATGGAAGTGCGCGAGCTGCTCTCGAAGTACCAGTTCCCCGGCGACGACGCTCCGGTCATCCGCGGCTCGGCCCTAGGCGCGCTGAACGGCGAACCGCAGTGGGAGAAGTCGGTCGACGAGCTCATGGAAGCGGTGGACAAGTATGTTCCCCGTCCCGAGCGCGCTGTCGATCTGCCCTTCCTGATGCCGATCGAAGACATCTTCTCGATCTCCGGCCGCGGCACGGTGGTGACCGGCCGTATCGAGCGCGGCAAGATCAAGGTGGGCGAGCCTGCCGAGATCGTGGGCTTCCGCGAGACCCGTCAGACGGTTGTGACGGGCGTTGAAATGTTCAAGAAGCAGCTGGACGAAGGCCTGGCGGGCGACAATGCCGGACTTCTTCTGCGCGGCATCCCGAAGGAAGACGTGGAGCGCGGCATGGTCCTCGCGAAGCCGGGATCGATCACGCCTCACACCAACTTCCGGGGCACGGTGTATGTACTCTCGAAGGAAGAAGGCGGCCGTCACACGCCGTTCTTCAAGGGCTATCGTCCCCAGTTCTACTTCCGGACCACGGATGTGACGGGCGTTGCCGAGCTTCCCGAGGGCGTTGAGATGGTCATGCCGGGCGACAACGTGGAGCTTGCCATCGAGCTGATCACGCCGGTCGCACTGGAAAAGGGTCTCCGTTTCGCCATCCGCGAGGGTGGACGCACGGTAGGCGCCGGCACGGTTGCAGAAATCACGAAATAGGCGCTGGCCGCGCCTGGCAAAGCGCCCTTCGGGCGGGATGCGGGCGCGGCAAGAGTCTGAAGTCGGAAGTTACAAAAGGGATCAGGGAACAGGGCTGAAGCAGTGATGCAAGCCTGAGCAAATCGGCACTGATTGCTGATTCCTTCAAATCAGGTGCGCGGTTGGCGACCAAGTCGGCCATCTGCGGGAAAAGCGGAAGTCATGGTAGGACAGAGAATTCGAATTCGGTTGAAGGCATACGATTACCGCGTGCTGGATACCTCGACCGGCGAGATCGTAGAAACCGCCAAGCGCACCGGAGCAACGGTTGCTGGCCCGATTCCCTTGCCGACAGTCAAGAACAAGTATTGCGTGCTGCGTTCGCCGCACGTCGACAAGAAGTCTCGCGAGGCATTCGAGATCCGCACGCACAAGCGTCTGATCGACATCCTCGAACCGACCCAGCAGACAGTGGACGCGCTGATGAAGCTCGATCTGCCCGCCGGTGTCGACGTCGAGATCAAGGCTTTTGAGAAATAGGGATCAGGGGTCAGGGACCGGGGATCAGAAGAGTGATTCCTGGCGGCTTGATCCGGGGCGAGAAGCCAACCAACGTCCGGCGATGAGCCGGGCAGAACGGAACCTGAAAGGGAAAGGGAAGCAGGATCGGGTTAAGGGCTGATGTTAGCCGCTTAGGTTTGCTCCAGAGCGGACAAACTGACCCCTGATCTCTGACCCCTGAACCCTGAAAAGGACTCCGGCAGTGCGGTGAAGTCAATATCGCATGATGAGGAAGGGATGACATGGCAGTAACAGGAATTTTGGGCAAGAAGATCGGCATGACGCAGGTCTTCGACGAAAAGGGCGAGGTGCATCCGATTACGGTGCTCCAGGCAGGTCCCTGCGTCATTACGCAGTTGAAGAGCTTGGCCCGGGATGGCTATGAAGCCGCACAGATCGGTCTCGTTGAGTTCATCAAGGAAAAGAACGTTACCAAGCCGCAGGCTGGCCACTTCGCGAAGACCGAAGCGCCGCCGGTGAAGGTTATCAAGGAAGTTGACCTGGAAGCGGGCGCCGATGGCTCCATTGCTACCAAGGCCGGCGACCGCGTTCTGGTGGACATCTTCACCGAATGCAAGTTTGTGGATGTGATTGGCACCTCCAAGGGCCGTGGTTTCGCCGGTGTAGTCAAGCGTCACGGTTTCGGCGGTGGTCCCAAGTCGCACGGACACATGTTCCAGGTGCAGGGTTCGATCGGTGCCTCCAGCTTTCCGTCGCGTGTTTTCCCGGGCCAGCGCATGCCGGGCCACATGGGAGCCGAGCAGGTAACGGTCCGCAATCTCCGCATTCGCGGCATCGATCTGGAAGAGAACCTTCTCATGGTCGAAGGCGCGGTTCCGGGATCGCGTGAGGGCTACGTGATGATCTCCAAGGCCAAGAATCCCCCGCGCGAGCGTCGTGGATTTGCCGGCTCCGGTACGGTCGATCCTTTGAAGGCCTCCAAGAAGGCAGTGGCCAAGAAGAAATAGGAAGGCAGCTACTAGCTACTAGCTTTTAGCTGCTAGCGAATGCCTGCGAGATTCAAGCGATGTGGAATGGCCGGTGCGAACGGCCGGCAGCTAGAGGCTAGAAGCTAGCAGCTAGAAGCTGACAGGAAGAAGACGATGGCAAATGTGGATGTATTGAATCTGAACGGGGACAAGGTGGGCTCGATCGAGCTGTCGGACGCGCTGTTTGCGCCCGACCAGGTCAACGAGGCTCTGCTCTGGGAAGCGGTCAAGCACTATCGTGCTTCGCTGCGCCAGGGCACCCACAAGACCAAGAGCCGCACCGAGGTCGCCGGTTCCGGCAAGAAGCTGTGGAAGCAGAAGGGCACGGGCCGCGCACGTATCGGTTCGGTGCGCTCTCCCTTGTGGCGTCACGGTTACACGGTCCACGGACCTCAGCCGCGCAGCTATGACTACGCCTTCCCGCGCAAGAAGCTTCTGGGCGCTCTGCGCTCGGCCCTGGCTTCCAAGCTGGCCGACGGCAAGCTGACCGTCGTTGACACGCTGGAACTCGCGCAGTCGAAGACCAAGCTCTATCGCGCCGCTCTGGACAAGCTGGACGTTACGCGCACCTGCCTGCTGGTTGAAAACAGCAAGACGCTGACGACTTCGTTGTTGCTTGGCGCGCGCAATCTTCACGGCGTGGAGCTGGTGCTCAATAACGAAGTGCATCCTTACGATCTGCTGCGGTATGAGCGGGCCATCTTCTCCAAGGCCGCCATCGAACAGCTGGCCGAGATGCTGCAGAAAAACGCGTCCAAGCGCAAGCTCGCCGCGACCACGGAGGCTGCATAATGCCGACTCTCTTTAACGTAATCCGCCGCCCCCTGATCACCGAGAAGGGTCTGAACGTCAAGGAAACCGAGGGCACCCTGGTGTTCGACGTGGCTCCCGACGCGACCAAGACCGAAGTCAAGCAGGCGGTCGAAGCTCTCTTCAAGGTGAAGGTCGCTACGGTTCGCACCATGAACTATCTGGGCAAAGAACGCCGCCGCGGTAAGTACACCGGCTTCCGTCCTGACTGGAAGAAAGCCTACGTACGCCTGAAGGCCGGCGAAAAGCTGCCCGAGTACGCGAGCAACCTGTAATGCAGCCGTTGGCTACCAGCTTCCAGCTGCTAGCTAAGAAAGAATTGGGCTGACGCGCAGGGAGGATGGGATGAGCTAGAGGCCAGAAACGGGCAGCTAGCGGCTCATCGGAAGGATTATCGGAAGCGCGGAATTGCTTCCGGAAAACGGGACGAGCTAGAGGCTAGAAGCTAGCAGCTAAATGCTCGTTTAGGACAAAGACGATGGCTATTAAGACATACAGACCGATCACGCCGACCTTGCGCTTCAAGACTTCGTTGGTCAATGACGACCTGACGACGGCCAAGCCGCACAAGCCGCTTTTGACGGTCAAGCAGCGTACCGGCGGACGCCGCAATTCGGGCGATCTGACGATCCGTCACCATGGCGGCGGTCACAAGCAGAAGTTGCGCTTGATCGATTTCAAGCGCGACAAGTTCGGGATTCCGGGCAAGGTTGCGACCATCGAGTATGATCCCAACCGCTCGGCGCGCATTGCCCTCATCCACTATGCGGATGGCGAAAAGCGCTACATCCTGCAGCCGGTTGGACTGAAGGTCGGAGCGACCATCACCTCCGGCGCGGAGGCCGACATCCTGGTGGGCAACTCTCTGCCCCTCAAGAACATCCCCTCCGGCACCACGGTCCACGCGATTGAGCTGCGGCCCGGCAAGGGCGCGCAGATGGCGCGTTCGGCCGGGACCCAGGCTCAATTGGTTGCCAAGGAAGGCGACTACGCTCTGCTCAAGCTGCCTTCCGGAGAAACCCGCAAGGTGCTGGTCGAGTGCATGGCGACCATCGGCCAGGTGGGCAACACGGACCACGAGAACGTCGCCATCGGCAAGGCGGGACGCAACCGCTGGAAGGGCATCCGCCCGACCAACCGCGGCGTCTCCATGAACCCTGTGGATCACCCGCACGGCGGCGGTGAGGGCAAGACTTCCGGCGGCCGTCACCCGGTGACGCCGTGGGGCCAGCCAACTCGTGGCTTCAAGACACGTAACAACAAGCGGACCGACGCCTTCATCGTCAGCCGCCGGCAGAAGTAAAAAGGCCGCTTTTAGCTTCTAGCTTCCAGCTACGAGCTAATGGCTGCGGAACACAAGATTTCAGGCAATGGCCAACCAATAGCTAGGATTTGAGCTAGAGGCTAGAGGCTAGAAGCTAGGAGCTGGTTTTATGGCACGTTCGACAAAAAAAGGCCCGTTTGTGGATACCCACCTCACCGTCAAGATCGAGGCGCTTAACACCGCCAACGACAAGAAGGTGGTCAAGACCTGGTCGCGCCGTTCGACGATCTTTCCTGAGTTCGTGGGCCATACCATCGCCGTCCACAACGGCAAGAAGTTTGTTCCGGTGTATGTCACCGAGAACATGGTGGGTCACAAGCTGGGCGAGTTCTCACCCACGCGCACATTTAAGGGTCACACCGGCAAGGCCGCCGAGTCCGGCACCAAGGCCAGGTAAGAAAACAGCTTCCAACTTCTAGCCTCCAGCTTTCCATGCTGAGGGGATGAAGAAGGCGGGAGCGAGATGAATCCAAGAGCTGGGAGCTAGCGGCTAGAAGCTAGAGGCTCGTAACTGAGGAAGGCATACCAATGGCAGTCGAGACAAAAGAATACCGGGCCGAGGCCAAGTTTCAGCGCGTATCGCCGCAGAAGGCGCGGCTGGTGCTCGACCTGATCAAGGGCCTGGGGGTTGAGCAGGCGCTGACCACAGCGGTTTTCACCAAGAAGCGTATCGCCCCGGTGATCCACAAGCTGTTGACCTCAGCAGTGGACAACGCCAAGTATGTGGCCGGCGAAAAGGGCATCGATCTGGACGTGGACAACCTCTACGTCAAGCAGGCGTTGGCCAACGATGGCCCACGCTTGAAGCGCATCCGCCCCGCCCCGATGGGCCGCGCATTCCGCTACCAGCGCCGGACGACTCACATCGTTCTGTCGGTGGCTGAGCGCGAGATCAATGCCGACCTGGTAACCAAGGTCGACGGGAAAACAGCGACCAAGAAGGTTCGGGCAACCAAGACGAAGGCCACGAAACAGGCCTAGAGGGTTTGAGGGTAATTGCATGGGACAGAAAGTCCATCCTTATGGATTCCGGCTGGGAGTCAACAAGCCGTGGCGCTCGCGCTGGTTTTCCGAGCGCGACTATGACAAGCTCCTTGTCGAGGACGTGAAGCTCAGGGCCGAACTCAAGGACAAGCTGAAGGCCGCTGGCGTCAGCTCCGTCGAGATCGAGCGTCCGGGCAACAAGCTGCGCTTCATCATCCGCACCGCGCGTCCGGGCATCGTGATCGGCCGCAAGGGCGCGGAGATCGAAAAGCTGAAGATCGACCTGGGCAAGCGCACCAGCCGCGATGTGTTTATCGACATCGTGGAAGTAAACAAGCCCGAGTTGGATGCGCAGTTGGTCTCCGAGAACATCGCCCTCCAGCTGGAGAAGCGCGTTAGTTTCCGCCGCGCCATGCGCAAGAGCGTCGACTCTGCTCTGCGTTTCGGCTGCAAGGGAATCAAGGTTCGCGTTTCGGGCCGACTGAACGGCAATGAAATCGCCCGCTCCGAGTGGTATCTGCAAGGACGTCTGCCTCTGCACACGTTGCGCGCCGACATCGATTACGGCTTCACCGAAGCGCACACCACCTATGGTGTGATCGGCGTGAAGACCTGGATCTATCGCGGCGACATCTATGAGCAGAAGCGCCGTCAGGCTCCTCCGGTGGGCACGTCGGTATTTTAAGCAGGGATCGGTGGCCAGGGATCGGTTCCCGGCCTCTGGCGCTGAGGCAATTGATGTTCAGAAATGGAATTTAGTACCGGGGATGTGAGCTGGGCCGGGGTCGAGTCTGATCCCTGATCCCTGATCCCTGACCCCTGGTTTTCGAGGTTTTCGCTATGTTGATGCCTAAGAAGGTGAAGTTCCGCAAGCAGCAGAAGGGCAAACGCCGCGGCAAAGCGTGGCGCGGTTCTTCGCTCTCGTTCGGCGAATACGGATTGAAGGTGCTGGAGTGCGGTTACATCACCGACCGCCAGATCGAAGCCAGCCGTATCGCCATGACCCGTTTCATCAAGCGCGGCGGCAAGGTTTGGCTGCGCCTGTTCCCGGACAAGCCGATCACCAAGAAGCCGGCTGAAGTTCGAATGGGTTCCGGCAAGGGCGCGCTCGATCATTGGGTCGCCGTTGTTCGCCCCGGCAAGATCCTCTTCGAAATGGAAGGGGTGGCGCCGGAAGTCGCTGAGGAAGCGATGCGTTTGGCGTCCAACAAGCTGCCGCTGAAGACCAAGTTTGTTATGCGGCCTGGCGCTGTCAGGGCCGAAGCCGCAGCCAAGTAATTACAGCTTCTAGCCGCTAGCCTCTAGCTTCTAGCTCTTGCGTCGCAGACGAAGAGCAGGGAAGAAGCAGGGTAAGGCTAGCAGCTGGCAGCTAGAAGCTAGGAGCTTTTGAAATGGAACTGACTAAGATTCGCAGTCTGAGCGACGAGGAATTGCTGCACGCGGAGAAGACCGCCGCCGAGCAGCTGTTCCGGCTTCGCTTTCAGGTCTCGCTGGGGCAGAACGACGGAGTCAAGAAGCTCCGTGAGACACGCAAGGACATCGCCAAGATCAAAACCGTGGCCCGCGAGCGCGAGCTGGGTATCCGCGGTGCCGCCAAGGACAGCGCGCAGGCCGCGATTGTCAAGAATGGAGCCCGGTAAGCCATGACCAATGAAGTTGTTGTCACCCCCGCCGCAGGCGCGCGGCGTAACGAGAAAGTCGGCCAGGTAGTTTCGACCAAGATGCAGAAGACCATTGTGGTCGAGGTCGAAATGCGCAAGGCTCACCCCAAGTACAAGCGCATCATCCGTTCCACCAAGCGCTTCTACGCGCACGACGAACTCAGCTCGGCGCGCATGGGCGACGTGGTGCGTATCCGCGAGACCCGTCCGCTCAGCAAGCTCAAGCGGTGGAACCTGGAAGAGATTGTGCGGCGTTCGGCGCTCGGTCAAATCGAAGACGCGACCAAAAAGGCCGCTGTTTAGGCTGGCGAAGTCCGGGCTGGCGCAGTAAGGAGAAAAACTTATGGCAGTGCAAATGCGTACCATGCTCGCGGTGGCCGACAACTCCGGCGCTCGCAAGCTGCAAGTAATCCTGCCCCTCGGTGGCGGATTGGGCAAGAAGGCCGGTCTCGGCGACATCGTAACCGCCGCGGTCAAGGAATCCTCGCCCGACGGCACCGTCAAGAAGGGCAAAGTGGTCAAGGCAGTCATCGTCCGCACTCGGCTGGCGCATCGCCGCAAGGACGGCAGCTATATCCGCTTCGACGAGAACGCGGCTGTGGTCATCAATGACGCCAATGAGCCGGTGGGCACCCGCGTCTTTGGTCCCGTGGCTCGCGAGCTGCGCGACAAGAAGTTCCTGAAGATCGTTTCCCTGGCCCCGGAAGTGGTTTAACAGGGTTCAGAGATCGGGGGTCAGGGGTCAGAAACCCCCGATCAACGTTCGCCGAGAAATGTTAGGCCAGTGGGTATAGGTTTCAGATTCAAGGGAATCCAGCAGACTGCGTAGTAGCGGAAACTTGCTGATCCCTGATCCCTGATCCCTGACCCCTGCATTTGGAGAGAAGATGCCGAGTTTGAATATTCATCGCAACGATACGGTCAAGGTCCTCACTGGAGCCGACAACGGCAAGACGGCGCGCGTACTGCGCGTGTTCCCCGACAAGGGAACCGTCCTGGTAGAAGGCGTGCGGATCGTCAAGAAGACCGTGTCGAGCAAGTCGGGCAAGCGCACCAAGGGTGGTATCGCCGAGCAGGAGGCCCCCATTCAGGTCTCCAATATCGCTCTGGTCTGCCCCAACTGCGGCCCGGTGCGCGTCGGTTACAAGGTGGAAGGCGACACCAAGATCCGCGTATGCAAGAAGTGCGGACAGACGCTTCCGACCAAGAAGTAACGGGACCCCCGCCGCGCCGGTTCGCACAGAGATGTGTATCCGGTCGGCTAACCCCTTCCGCAACGGTATACGGCCCTCGTGGCTACTCCGGGCGCCGGAAGAAAGAGAGCAAAGAAATGGCAGCAAGGCTGAAAGAGAAATACGAGAAGGAAATCAAGCAGGCTCTGTTGAAGGAGCTTGGACTTGACAACGTGATGGCGGTTCCGAAGCTGGAGAAGATCGTCATCAACATGGGATTGGGCGAAGCCACGCAGAACACCAAGTTGCTCGATCCGCTGGTAGCCGACCTGGCCGCAATCACTGGCCAGAAGCCGGTGACCACCAAGGCCAAGAAGTCCATCGCCGCCTTCAAGGTGCGCGAAGGCATGTCGATCGGAGCCATGGTCACCCTGCGCAGCGAGAAGGCGTACGAGTTCCTGGACCGTCTCATCACCACGGCTCTGCCCCGTGTGCGCGACTTCCGCGGCGTCTCGACCAAGAGTTTCGACGGGCGTGGCAATTACACTCTCGGCCTGCGCGACCAGTTGATCTTCCCGGAGATCGATTACTCCAAGGTGGAGAAGATGAAGGGTATGAACATCACCATCGTCACCACCGCCAAGGACGACAACAGCGCACGCGCGCTGCTGAAGCACTTCGGATTGCCCTTCCGCCAGGGCGCGTAAGAACAGCTTCCGGCTGCTAGTTTCCAGCCTCCGGATTTTTCGGGGTAGAACCAGCATCTGAGGCGAGACGAAATTGGCTCCGCTCATGCGCATCAATCCAGGTGCGGCGAAGAACGGGCTAAAAGCTAGTAGCTAGAAGCTAGTAGCTGCATTGACGAGGATTTATGGCAACCACTGCAAAGAGAGTAAAAGACGCGCGGAAGCCGAAGTTCAGCTGCCGCAAGCACAACCGGTGCCAGCTCTGCGGGCGTCCGCGCGGATTCCTGAGGAAGTTCGGCGTCTGCCGTTTGTGCTTCCGCTCGCTCGCGCTCAAGGGCGAAATCCCCGGCGTCGTCAAGTCGAGCTGGTAGGTTTCCGGTGTCCGGCTTTCGGGATCTCGTCGATTGTGCGATTCTAAGAGATAGCGACCTTCGCTAAGAATCGGGTACGGATCATCGACTCCTGATTGCTGTCTGTTGTTTTTGAGCCGTCACTGTTTTGGTGTGCGGCAGGTCCATGAATGAAAGGCCGGGCATAGTCCCGGCGGACATTTCCGCAGGTTCTCCCGATGGCCTCACCAGGCAAGGTCGGGAGCGAACGGGAAATGAAGGAGAAGGAATGAGTCTGACCGACCCAGTAGCCGATTTTCTGGCGCGGATCCGGAATGCAATCCGGGCGCGTCACCAGAAGCTGGATGTTCCCGCTTCGAAGCTGAAAGCCGAGATTGCCCGCATCCTCAAGGAAGAGGGCTATATCTCGAACTACAAGACCCAGGAAGAAGATGGCAAGCAGATCCTCCGCGTGTACCTTAAGTACGGCGGAAGCGAAGCGGCCATCCGCGATCTGGCGCGTATCTCCCGTCCCGGCTGCCGTGTCTATATCGGCCATGACGAGATCAAGCGCGTTCAGGGCGGCCTCGGCATCAGCATCCTCACCACGCCCAAGGGCGTGATGACCGGCCGCCAGGCGCGCCGCGAGGGTGTGGGCGGCGAGATTCTCTGCGAAGTCTGGTAAAGGCTGAAGACAGGTTACAGATGACAGGTTGCAGATGACAGTCATTCGTAGACTCCGCAAACTGTCATCTGTCACCTGAAATCTGTTTTCCCGGCTGCAGTGGAACGATGGGCAACCCTCGGGACTCGCAAGCCAACAAGGATTGAAGCAATGTCGCGTATCGGAAAAAAGCTGATCCCGCTGCCCGCGGGCGTTAAGTATAAGGTTGAGGGCAATACGGTTCTGGTCGAAGGCCCCAAGGGCAAAGTCTCCGCGCTGATCGCCGAAGGCATCTCCCTCGAAACCGTCGATGGAGTCCTTCACGTCAATCGCGAGAGCGACAAGTACGCAGCCTTCCATGGTCTGACCCGCGCACTGGTATTTAACGCCGTGCACGGTGTCACCACGGGCTGGAAGAAGGAACTGGACATCGTCGGCATCGGCTACCGCGCCGAACTGAAGGGCAAGGGCACCGTGGTTTTCACCCTCGGCTACTCCCACCCGATCGAAGTTCCGCTGCCTTCCGGCATCGAAGTTGCCATTGATCCCAAGATGACGCACCTGACGATCAGCGGCATCGATCGTCAGAAGGTCGGCCAGGTGGCCGCCGATATGCGCTCGCTGCGCAAGCCCGATCCGTACAAGAACAAGGGCGTGCGTTACTCGGACGAGAAGCTGAAGAAGAAGGCCGGCAAGACAGGCTCCAAGTAAGGGATCGGTAGTCAGGGATCGGGGATCGGATAGGCGGTGCAACCGCAACGACTGAACCCTGAAACCTGAACCCTGAAACCTGAACCCTGAAACCTGGCACCTGATTAACCGAACGAGGTCGCGAGGCGGCCCCGCTACTAGGAACGAGAGACCATGATTATCCAGACCAACAGAGAAGCAATCCGCCAGCGCATCCACGCGCGCATCCGCGCCAAGCTTGCCGGCACTCCCGAGCGGCCGCGCCTGAGCGTGCACCGTACGCTCACCAACATTTATGCCCAGGTCATCGACGACCAGAGCGGCGTGACTTTGGCTTCGGCCTCCTCGCTCGCTCTCAAGTTGAAGTCCGGCGGCAACGTCGCTGCAGCCAAGGAAATCGGCAAGGCGGTAGCCGAGGCCGCTACGGCAAAGGGCGTCAAGAAAGTGGTCTTCGACCGCGGCGGCTTCCTGTATCACGGCCGCGTCAAGGCGCTGGCCGATGCCGCCCGCGAAGCGGGCCTGGAGTTCTAGAGGCAGCCGCTAGCTGCTAACTTCTAGCGGCTAGCTCGCGGTGCCAAGTTGACGGCCCTGCCCGAGCAAGACGGGCTAGAAGCTAGGAGCTAGCAGCTGGAAGCTAGCAGGAAAACGAGAGAGCAATGACGATTCTGAAGAAGAAACTCGATGCCAACCAGTACAACCTGAAGGATCAGGTGGTGGCCATCAATCGCGTGACCAAGGTGGTCAAGGGCGGCAAGAACATGTCGTTCGCTGCGTTGGTGGTGGTAGGCGACCCGCTCGCGGGCGTTGTCGGCCACGGTTCGGGCAAGGCCAAGGAAGTCCCCCAGGCAATTCGCAAGGGGATCGAAGCGGCCAAGAAGAACCTGGTCAAGGTCAATCTGACCGAAACCACGATTCCGCACCTGGTTCTGGGCCGTTTCGGCGCAGGACAGGTTCTGCTCAAGCCCGCCCCTGAGGGCACGGGCGTCATCGCTGGCGGCGCAGTGCGCGCGGTGATGACCTCGGTCGGCGTGCAGAACGTGCTGACCAAGAGCCTGGGAACCGCCAATCCGCACAACGTCATCAAGGCGACCTTCGAAGCCCTGATCCAGTTGCGCGACAAGGCCGAAGTGGCTGCCATGCGTGGCAAGTCCATCGAGGAGCTTTAATCATGGCCGAGACCAAGATGATCCGCATCGAATACTACCGCTCCAAGAACTCCACGCCTGTCAAGCACAAGCTGGTGGTCAAGGGACTGGGCTTTACGCGCCTCAATCAGATTGTCGAGCGCGTAGACAACGAATCCATCCGTGGCATGGTCAAGACCATTCCGCACCTGGTTCGGATCCTAGAGAACTAGGGATCAGGTTTCAGGGATCAGGGATCGGTTTGAGCTAGTCACTGGCTTTTCTGACCCCTGACCCCTGATCACTGACCCCTTGAATAACGCGAGTCAGCCGCAAATCTCAGGCTGGCGATACAGCGAGGAAAACAATGGTAAAGAATCTATCCAATCTACGCGCGCCCCGCAAAGCAAACACCGGGCGCAAGCGTGTCGGTCGCGGTATGGGATCCGGCATGGGCAAAACCGCAGCTCGTGGCCACGACGGTCAGGGTTCGCGTTCCGGCTTCAGCCTCATGCGCGGTTTCGAAGGCGGCCAGATGCCGCTGCACCGCCGCTTGCCCAAGCGCGGCTTCACCAACATCTTCCGCACCGAATATACCGTGGTCAACCTGGATCGTCTTGCCCTGCACATCGAAGGCCTGAACAAGACCGAGATCGCGCTGGAAGACTACATCAAGCTCGGCCTCTCTTCGAGCAAGAAGGCGTTCATCAAGATCCTGGGCTCCGGCGAACTGACCTCGGCGCTCACCATTCACGCCCACAAGTTCAGCAAGTCGGCTGTCGAGAAGATCGAAAAGGCTGGCGGCAAGGCTGTGGTCCTCGGTGGCCCGGCTGCTCCCGCTGCGGCTTAGTTTGCGGCAAGCGGCATCCGTGATATTCCCAGGTCTCGTTGCGAGGCCTGGGTCTTTCTGCAAGGGCGACAGAACGAGCTCTGCGCAGGTAAGATAGCAGTGCAAAGATTCAAGCGGCGGCAAACGCCCTGAAGCGGATATTCAAACATGCTTGAAAAGTTTCTCAATATCTTTCGGATTCCCGACCTGCGCAAGCGCGTTCTGTTCACCCTGGGCATTCTCGCCATTTATCGGCTCGGTGCATTCATCCCGACGCCGGGCGTGAACACCCACATGCTTGAGCAGATGTTCGATCAGCAGAGCGGATCCGCCCTGGGACTGATGAACCTCTTCGGCGGCGGCAACCTGCGCCGTATGACCATCTTCGCCCTGGGCATCATGCCCTACATCACGGCATCGATCATCTTCCAGCTCCTGACCGTCGTCTACGAGCCGCTCGCCCGCATCCAGAAGGAAGGCGAACTCGGCCGTCGCAAAATCACCCAGTGGACCCGTTACATGACGGTTCTCCTCGGTGCATTGCAGTCGATCGGCATCGCCATCATGCTCCTCAAGGGCGGCATGGTGCTCAATCCCGGCGCAGGCTTCATGCTGATGACGGTTCTCACCTTGACCACCGGCACGGCCTTCATCATGTGGCTCGGTGAACAGATTACCGATCGCGGCATCGGCAACGGCATGAGCCTGCTGATCTTTGCCGGCATCATCGCCGGACTGCCTCGCGGCGTGGGCGATCTCATACAGAAGGTCCAGACCAACGCCTGGGGCTCCTTCACCATCTTCGCTGTGCTCCTGCTGCTGGTCGGCATGGTTGCGGTGGTTGCCTTCATCGTCTTCGTCGAGCGCTCCGAGCGCCGCATTCCCATCCAGAGCGCGCGCCGCATCGTCGGCCGCCGCATGATGGGCGGACAATCCAGTCACCTGCCCCTCAAGGTCAACTCGGGCGGCGTCATGCCGGTGATCTTCGCCAGCTCCATCCTCTCGGCTCCGCTCATGCTCAGCCAGTTGGAGTTCGTGCAGAACAGCAAGTTCCTGCAGCCGATCATGCAGGCCATCCAGCCTGGATATCCCTGGTATGAGACGCTCTACGTTCTGGGCATCATCTTCTTCGCCTACTTCTACATCTCCATCGTGATGAAGCCGGATGACATCGCCGACAACTTCCGCAAGTCGGGCTCGTTCATCCCCGGAATCCGTCCCGGCAAGCGCACCTCCGACTTCATCAACGACATTCTGACGCGGATCACGCTGGTGGGCGCACTCTACCTGATCATCATTTCCCTTGTGCCTACCTTCCTGATCTCCGGTATTCGTTTCGACAAGCTCTTTCTTGTCGGCCGGTTCTTCGAGAGCCTGCCGACCTGGGCAACACACGGCTTGGGGGTCAACTTCTACTTTGGCGGCACTTCGTTGCTGATTGTTGTCGGCGTCGCCATGGATACTGTCAACCAGATCGAATCGCAGCTGATCATGAGACACTATGACGGCTTTTCCCCGCGCTCCGGTCGCATACGCGGAAGGAAAACCTGGTAATGTCTTCATCTGCAGTCGCGATAGGAAATGGCCGGGAGGCGGTGAAGTTGACCGTCCCCGGCCCAATTCTTTTGTTGGGCGCACCCGGCGTGGGCAAGGGAACCCAAGCCAAGGAGCTGGTGAAGCTGTGGGACATTCCGCAGATCTCCACCGGCGATCTGCTGCGCGCCAATGTGGCCCAGGGAACCGAACTGGGCCGGACAGCCAAAGAGATCATGGGTCGCGGGGAACTGGTTCCCGATTCCCTGGTCAATGAAATGGTGGCGGTTCGCCTGCAACAACCGGATACCGCGCGCGGATACATCCTGGACGGGTTCCCGCGCACCCTGCCGCAGGCAAGCTGGCTCGATGGGCGGCTCGCCGCCAGCGGCCAGGTACTTCCGGTGGTTGCCGTCAGTATCCATGTGGACTATAATCAGTTATTGCGCCGCATCACCGGGCGCAGGAACTGCCCAACCTGCCAGAGTATCTACAACCTCTACGGAAAACCCCCTCAAAAGGAAGGTTTTTGCGACTTGGATGGTACTGCTTTGGTCCAGCGTGGAGACGACACGGAAAAGGTCTTTGAGGAGCGCATGCGCGCTTACTCCGCGCTGACTGCCCCGGTCGTCGATCACTACAGGGATTTGGGGCGTTTTCAGGAAGTGGATGGAGACCGGCCGATTCTTGAAATCGCGGCCGGAATTGTTGCCGCCGTTGAGCGGTTGCGGAAGTAGCGCAGCCGAACGGCGGGTTTGTGCGTGAGGATGAGGGATCACGGGACAGAGGTCAGGGATCAGTTGAGAGCATTCTGCGTAAGCCGCGTGCCCTGATCCCTGAACCCTGATCCCTGTTCCCTGAACAACTGAAAGCTGGTTTTGGTGGCAGTCATACTGAAGTCGTCCAAGGAGATCGAGAAAATGCGCGTCGCGGGCAAAGTGGTCCGCGAGACGCTTGAACTTGTTCGGACGCACGTCAAGCCTGGCGTTACCACCCTCGACCTGGAAAAGCTGGCTGAAGCAAAAATCGCCGAAATGGGCGCCAAGCCTGCCTTCAAGGGATATCACGGCTTTCCCTGCGTGCTCTGCACCTCTGTCAATAGCGAAGTGGTGCATGGCATTCCCTCCGCCAAGCGGGTCCTGCGTGAAGGGGACATCGTTTCGGTGGATTGCGGGGCAATTGTGGACGGATACTTCGGCGATGCCGCAATTACTGTGGCTGTGGGCCAGAAGATCGATGCCGACACAGCGCGGCTTCTGCGCGTCACCGAGGCTTCGTTGCAGGCGGCCATCGACGTAGTGCGGCCGGGGGCAACCCTGGGCGATGTAGGAGCTGCGGTGCAGAACGTTGTCGAAGCGGAAGGCTTCTCGGTTGTGCGCGATTTCGTGGGTCACGGAATCGGTTCGCGCATGCACGAGGATCCGCAGGTTCCGAATTTCGGTCAGGCCGGCAAGGGAATGAAGCTGCGTACCGGCATGGTGATTGCCATCGAGCCCATGGTGAACGCCGGCAAAGCGGATGTCCAGGTATTGAGCGATGGCTGGACTGCGGTCACCGTCGATGGAAGCATGAGCGCTCATTTTGAGCACTCCGTGGCGGTTACCGCCACCGGAGCGAGAGTTCTAACCGAGTAGCAGGCTCGGGAGATTGCATGCCGGGACCGGCCTCACCCACACCAAGAACGTGGGGCGCTGGATTCCCAGGAATGCCATAACAGGCCGGTGGCGCAAGAGCGCGCGGGCAGAAGCGGGATGCGGTTTGTCGAAAGAAGACATGATTGAGGTTATGGCGGTGGTCATTGAGACCCTGCCGAATGCCATGTTCAAGGTCAAGCTCGAGAATAATCATGAGGCTTTGACCCATGTCTCTGGCAGGATGCGCAAGAACTTCATCCGCATTCTCCCCGGCGACAGGGTGGCCGTGGAACTCAGCCCCTACGACCTGAACCGCGGGCGAATTGTGTACCGCTACAAATAGCTTCTAGCTGCTGGCTACTAGCTCTTAGCTTTCTGTCAAGAAGTTGAGATGGGTAGCGGCGGCAAGAATAAAGCTAGAAGCTGGCAGCTAGAAGCTAGCGGCTAGAAGAAAGGGCAGCAAAAATGAAAGTCCGTGCATCGGTCAAGAAGATTTGCGTCAAGTGCAAGGTCATTACTCGCCGCGGTGTGGTGCGAGTGATCTGCGAAAACGCAAAGCACAAGCAGCGTCAGGGCTAGTTTTCCTGGCAACGACGGACGATTCACGACAGGGAACAGGGATCAGGGATCAGGGATCAGTTAAAGCCGCCCGAGATGGCAGGATTTACTGAAACCTGAAACCTGAAACCTGAAACCTCGGTAAGGGGCTAGTTAGCCTGAGTCAAGGCTTGCGAGGAACCCCGGAGACGTCCTGTACAACCCCGTGCGAACCGGTTAAGGCCGGAGGCACACAACAAGAAAGGGATCAGGGATCAGGGATCAGGGATCAGTAGAAGCAGCCCATTCGGGCACAACTTACTGACACCTGACACCTGACATCTGACCCCTGGTTTGCAAAGGAATTCCAATGGCACGTATTGCTGGCGTCGATCTGCCCCGCAACAAGCAGGCAAGAATCGCGCTTACATACATCTTTGGCATCGGTGATCCTCGCGCGGCCAAGATCCTGGAGAAGGCGCAAGTTGATCCCTTCAAGAAGATCCAGGACCTGGGCGAAGACGAGGTCAACCGCATCCGCCAGGTGATCGAAGACGAAGGAAACGTGGAAGGTGACCTCCGCAAGGACGTCTCCATGCACATCAAGCGTCTGATCGACATTCAGAGCTATCGTGGCACCCGTCACCGTCGCGGGTTGCCGGTTCACGGTCAGCGCACGCACACCAACGCTCGCACCCGCAAGGGCCCCCGCAAGGGCACTGTGGCTGGCAAGAAGAAAGCGACGGGTAAGTAGCAATGGCTAAAGAGCAAAAGGGCGCCGCGAAAGCCGGCAAAAACAAGAAGTTCAAGAAGCGCGAACGCAAGAATGTGCCATTTGGTATCGCGCACATTCAGGCGACGTTCAACAACACCATCGTCACCATCACCGACCAGGTGGGCAACACTCTGAGCTGGAAGAGCTCGGGCTCGCTCGGCTTCCGCGGCTCCCGCAAGGGAACTCCGTTTGCGGCCCAGCAGGCAGCCTCGAACGCGGCCAGCATGGCGCGCGATCACGGTCTGCGTGCGGTGGATGTGCGCGTCTCCGGTCCCGGTTCGGGCCGCGAGTCCGCCATTCGCGCCCTGGCAGCATCCGGCGTCGAAGTGCGCTCCATCCGGGACGTTACCCCGGTGCCGCACAACGGCTGCCGTCCGCCCAAGCGTCGTCGCGTGTAAGTACGGCAGGGATCAGGGATCAGGTGTCAGGGATCAGTCGCGTAGTTTGCTGAATAGGCAAAGATGGCTGCCCCAAGTATTTGAGAACTGAGCTTCTGCATGAATCGGAGACGGGATCCAGGCTTTCGGGAGAATTCAAACCAGTCTTTTCGTGGTTTTGAACTGACCCCTGACCCCTGATCCCTGATCCCTTTGCAACAAGGGCCGGGATGGAACGCAGTCCGTCTGCGCGTAAACCGGCCGTCATCCGAAGTCAGGAGAAGAAATGGCTCGTTATACCGGAGCAGTATGCCGCCTTTGCCGTCGCGAAGGCACCAAACTTTTTTTGAAGGGCACCAAGTGCACTTCGGAACGTTGTCCGCTGGAAAAGCGCAACTTTGCCCCCGGCATGCACGGCAAGGACCGCAAGGCCAAGATCGTTGGCTACGGCCTGCAGCTGCACGAGAAGCAGAAGGCAAAACGCATGTACTTCACGCTGGAAGGCCAGTTCCGTGAGTACTACGAGAAGGCCAGCCGCGCCCAGGGCGTCACCGGCGAATTGCTCATCCAGCAGCTCGAGCGCCGTCTCGACAACGTGGCATTCCGCCTCGGCTTTGCCATCAGCCGCCGCCAGGCTCGCCAGGTTGTTCGTCACGGACACGTCATGGTCAATGGCAAGAAGGTGAACATTCCTTCCTACCAGGTGCGCGTGGGAGACGAGATCGCAGTCCGCGATGCAGCCAAGAAGCTGATCATCATCGAACAGGGCACGCAAGCTGCCGCTCAGAACCCGGTTCCCGCATGGCTCGAAGCAAGCTTCGAGAACATGAACGGCCGCGTTCTCAGCCTGCCCAAGCGCTCCGACGTCAACCTGCCCATCAATGAGCAGCTGATCGTCGAACTGTATTCCAAGTAAGACAGATGACAGGTAACAGATGGCAGATGACAGTCGGAAGCGAATGAGCCGAGACTGTGATCTGTAATCTGTCATCTGTCACCTGCAATTCAACCGAAGGAGAACTTGCGCGGCCGCCGCAAAATGCATCGCGACGTACATGCCGCACAGGAAACGCGAGACAGATATGCTTTGGAGAGGATTTCAAAAACCGAAGCGTTTGGCAGTGGATGCCGAAACGCTCACCGGTACCTACGGCAAGTTCAGCGCTCAGCCCTTTGAGCGCGGCTTTGGCACCACGATCGGCAACGCCCTGCGCCGGACTCTGTTGAGTTCGATCGAAGGCGCCGCGGTTACCGCGATCCGCATCGAGGGTGTGCTGCACGAGTTTCAATCCATCACCGGCGTGGTTGAGGATGCGACCGACATCATCCTGAACCTCAAGCAGGTGCCCTTCAAGCTGGCGGGCGAAGGCCCGAAGGCGCTCTATTTGCGCGCCGATCAGCCGGGCGTGGTCACCTCCGGGATGATTGAGGCCGACGGCGACGTCGAGATCCTCGACAAGAACATCTACATCGCCACCGTCTCCGAGGGCGGCAAGCTGGATATGGAAATGCGCCTCAAGCGTGGGCGCGGCTATATCTCCGCCGACAAGAACTTCGACGCCGATCTCGGCATCGGGTTCATCCCCGTGGATTCGGTTCACTCTCCGGTTCGCCGCGTGAACTACCTGGTGGAGGCGGCTCGTCTCGGTCAAATCACCGACTACGACAAGCTCACCCTTGAAGTGTGGACCAATGGTGCTGTGAATCCAGCCGACGGTGTCGGACTGGCTGCCAAACTGCTCAAGGACCACATGAACATCTTCATCAACTTCGAAGAGGAAATCGAGGCTGAGGCGCGCGGCGAAGAAGGCCGTGTCCTGCTCCGCAACGACAACCTCAATCGCTCCGTCGAAGAGCTCGAACTCTCGGTCCGCAGCTACAACTGCCTGAAGAACGCCAACATCCAGACCATTGGCGAGCTGGTGCAGAAGACCGAAGCCGAGATGCTCAAGACCAAGAACTTCGGTCGCAAGAGCTTGAATGAGATCAAGGAAATCCTCGCCCAGATGGGTCTCTCGCTGGGAATGAAGATCGACGAGAATGGCAATGCGGTCCCCGGACCTACCAGCATTCCTCCCGCCGCCGCCCTGGCTGCCAGCTATGGCCGCTACGACGACGAGGACGAGCCGCTGGACTCGGTAGACCTGCAGTTGCCCACCGAAACCGAGAATTTTTAAGAACAGCTTCTAGCTTCTAGCCACTAGCTTCTAGCTTGATCGCGCCTAGGCCGAGTCGATGGCCTTCACCCGAACAAGCAGAGCTGGAAGCTAGAGGCTAAAGGCTAGGAGCTAGAAATGCGCCATCGCAATGCAGGAACCAAGCTCGGACGTAACACTAGTCATCGTCGCGCCTTGTTGCGCAACCTGACCACGTCCGTCATCGTCGAAGATCGCGTCCAAACCACCGTGGCCAAGGCCAAGGCGGTTCGCCCGCTCGTTGAAAAGATGATTACCCTGGGCAAGAAGGGCGATCTCCACTCGCGCCGCCAGGCCCTCAGCTACCTCATGACCGATGCCTCGGTTGAACGCCTCTTCGACGTTGTGGCTCCGCGCTACGGCGATCGCCAGGGCGGTTACCTGCGCATTGTTCGCACCGGCTTCCGCAAGGGCGACGGCGGCGAAAAGGCGGTCATTGAACTCCTGGGCGCCGAGGCCCAGCTCGATGAGAAGAAGGCAAAGCGCGACGAAGTCAAGGCCAAGAAGCGCGCCGAGCTCGAAGAGCAGCTGAAAGAAGGCAAGAAGGAAGAAGGCGGCGAAGAAGCCGCCTAGGTCCTGCCGGGACTAGCCATCCAGGCGTTCCTTTTCCCTGCTGGATCAACAGAACGGGCGCATCCCACTTTGGGGTGCGCCCGTTTTGTCGATTTGCAGCTGGTTTGGGCCAGGGAGGGTTCGGTCGCGCCCGGGAACCAGCCGATCCCGTTCCCGAAAAAACCAATGGGGGTTACTCTTGGTAAAATACTGCTGATACCTCCTATTCAGATTGGGCGGATACTGCCGATTCCCCAATCGTCAAGATGCGATTTGCGGGGTGCGTCGTGAGGGTTCAAAAAGGATGAAAGTCACAAGAGGCGAGAGCGGGCAGGCCACTATATACATCGTGCTCTTTCTGGGCACCCTCATGTGCTTGTTGCTGGCGTTGGCGGTGGACGTAGGCAACTTGTTTCATCAAAGGAGGATGGCGCAGGCGGCGGCCGATGCGGCGGCCCTTGCCGCGGTGGAAGAGGTCGCCTCCGGCAATTCCCTCTCCTCGGGTGCGGTTATCAATGCGGCCAATGTCGCCGCCACGGCGAATGGATTCAATACCGGCGCGGCGACCAATCCCGCCGTGGTCACCCTCGCCTCGCTCTCCAGCGGGAACTATCCCAGCACGGCTGCAACCCCCCCGGCAAACTGGGTGCAGGCGAATGTTCAAATGCCGGTCAAGACATTCTTCCTGGGGGGCATCTCGGGACTTTCGACCATGACGGTGAGCGCCACCGCCATTGCCGCCGGCGGCGTACCCAGCCACACATGTACATGCCTGCTGGGTGCAACCGGAAACGACCTGAATCTGAGTGGAACGGGCGATCTGAACATGAAGAGTTGCGGCGCCACCATCAATTCAAGCAGCTCAAATGCCATCGTCATGAGTGGAAGCTCCCAAATATGCGGGACCTCAGTGCAAGCGGTATCGCCGAATTGGAACAACACAGGCAACATTCCGGGCAACGTCACCATCTGTCCGGCGGCAACGAGAGTTCAGGGAGCTGGCGCTTGCTCCGCGCCATCGATTGTGACTCCCACAATGCCCGCCGGGCTCACTTGCGGTGCTAATCCCATTCAGGGCTACATTCTCGGCCCAAACGCCTTGTACCCCAGCCAATCTTACGGGGGAAACTACATGCTGCCCATGAAGGGTGCCGTGAAGAGCGCATCCCCCACCAACACGCCTATCCCCGACGATGATGTAGTCAGCAATTCTGTCTGTTACACCAGCCTCGATATGAGCAACGCCAGTTCGGTCACCTTTCAGTCAGGCATTACCTATTTCGTTCAGGGAACCTTCTTGGTGGGCAGCGGCGAGGCAATCACCGGAACGAACGTCCAGTTCGTCCTTACGACGAGCGGTGCGATCACCTTCAATGGCGCGGCGACCGCGCAACTTTCGGCGCCGAATGCCTCCGACGGAAATCCCGGAGTTCTGTTCTATATACCGAACGGACCGACTTTCAATATCGGGGCCGGCGCCAACCCCACCTTGAACGGAATCCTGTATGCGCCGTTATCCAACATCACCCTGGACGGCGGCACCACCACGAATTTGGACATGGACATCGTCGCGAACACGCTGACCATGGGTGGCAGCGCAGCTCTGAACAATTATGCTACTTCCCTCATCAACGGCAGCAGCGGCGGGGGCGGTGTCGGTGTCCCAGTACTGGTACAGTGAGGCTGTGAGACAGGTGCGTGGAATCATACAACGCGGAATCCGGAGACCAGGACTTGCCGGCCTTGCACGCTGCAGAGCCTTGTTGCAGCAAACCGGCGGCGCGCTGGTGGAAACGGCTTTCATCGTGGCGTTTCTGGTAATCCCGCTGATCCTCGGGACCACCGATATGGCCACCTTGATGTACGCCTCCATTGAGATCTCCAATGCAGCGCATGCGGGAGCCTTGACTGCGATGAGCGGCTCGAATTCGAATGCCACCATCCAGGCCGCGGCCCAGGCGGAAGCCGGCGACTTTCTGGCGGCCAACGTGACCACGACGCCCTCCGCGTACTACGCATGTTCGGCTGCCGAGGGTGGTACTCAATACTCGACACTGGCTTTGGCCACCGCGGGTTGCACGGGCACGGGGAATCATTCGGTTCATTTCGTCCAGGTGCTGGTGAGCGTACCGGTGAACCTTCCATTTCAATGCTGCGGCATGACGTCGCCCGTCACCTTGAATTCTCAATCGATCATGGAGGTGGAGTAGCCATGCCCCTTCAAAGATTCCCTTGGCAGGAGTGCGGAGCGGTGTTGCGTCAGCCTGTGCGTTCGCTGCGCGCCTTGTGCGCGGCGAACTCTCGATTCAACGGGCTGCGCGGAGGGAAGAGAAGTCGGCTGCGCGGCGAGGGTGGCGGCGCGCTGATCGAGATGGCATTCTCGATTCCCATAATGATGCTCATCACCGTCGGCCTTGTCGAGCTTTGCATGATGTTCTACACCCACGCATATATCTCGGAGCTTGCCCGGGAAGGAAGCCGCTACGCCATGTTGCACGGCCCCACTTGCCTGACCGCGCCGAGCGCTACTTCCTGCATGGCTACCGCGGCCAATGTGAATGCCTACGTTTCGGCCATCAATCTGCCGAACCTGGGCGGAGGAACCATGACTCCTGCCACCACCTACGGGGCTAGTGGGGATGTGGCGGGCGGGACCGTGGTGGTTACCGTAACCTACACATTTCCCTTCAATGTTCCGTTCGTGCCAAGCAAGACTGTCACCATGTCGAGCGCTTCAACCATGACCATTGTTCAGTAGCGCGTCGTCGGATCGAATTCGTTCGCAGATGGGTAAACAGGCGTGCATTACGCCGCTCGTGCCAGCTTCTTCGGTCGGGCGATCCTCAAATAGACGTACACCATCAGCTGCAGCGTGAGCGCTCCGCAACAATCCAGCAGCACATCGTAAGGCGAGCCGGTGCGGTTGGAAAGGAATGTCTGGTGCCACTCATCCAGACTGGCGATGGAGGCGGTGCCCAGCAGTGCCAGGAATGAATCCTGAAGAAACCTGGAACGGGGCAGCGTCATCCACCAGGCGCGCAGCCATGCCAGGCCGATTGCGCCATACCCTGTGAAATGCCCTGACTTGCGAATGTAATGATGGAGCAAATCCCAGCGGGCGTCCCCGACAGAGCCAAAAAGCGCCTCAAATATCCGCCGCAGCGGACCTGAGGTGTGGTCCGCGCCAAGCATCTCGGTCGACTCCAGAAGGATGACGCACGCCCCCAACACAACCGGCCACCATGCGCTCACCCAAAATCGCAGCCCCTGCCGGCTATTCGACATGGTAGTTGGGCGCCTCTCTGGTGATGATGACGTCGTGCACATGGCTCTCCCGCAGGCCCGCTCCGGAGATACGCACAAACTGCGCCTTCTCCTGCAATTCCTGAATGGTGCCACATCCCAGGTAACCCATCCCCGAGCGAAGCCCGCCCACCAACTGGAACACCATTGCCTCCAGCGGTCCGCGATAAGGAACGCGTCCTTCGATGCCTTCGGGAACAAACTTGGCCAGCCGGTTCGAATTTGCGCGCTCCCGCTGCACAACGCCCTCGGTTCCCGGCCCGGCAGATTCCAAATCCGCGCTGCTCTGGAAATACCGCTCTCCCGAGCCCTGGCTCATGGCGGAAAGCGATCCCATGCCGCGATAGGTCTTGAAGCTGCGTCCCTGGTAAAGAATCGTCTCGCCCGGGCTCTCGTCCACCCCGGCAAAGAGAGACCCGATCATGCAAGAGCTCGCGCCCGCCGCAATCGCCTTCGTAATCTCACCCGAATACTTGATGCCGCCGTCGGCGATAACCGGAATCCCATGATCCCTCGCCGCGCGATACGCCTCTGAAATTGCCGTCACCTGCGGCATGCCCGCGCCGGTAACCATCCGCGTGGTGCAGATCGATCCAGGGCCAATGCCCACCTTGATCGCATCCGCGCCCGCGTCGATCAGCGCCATGGCGCCGTCATAGGTAGCTACGTTCCCCGCCAGCAAGCCTACACTTGGAAACGCCTTCTTGACTGCGCGAACCGCCTCAAGTACGCGCGACGAGTGCCCGTGCGCCGAATCAATCGCCAGCACATCGGCGCGCGCGCGCACCAGCTCGGCAGCTCGTTCCAGAAAGTCGCCAGTCGCACCGATCGCGCCGCCCACGCGCAAACGCCCTTGGTCGTCCTTGCTTGCGTTGGGGTATTTCAACTTTTTCTGAATGTCCTTGACCGTGATCAGGCCTTTCAGGTTGTACTGATCGTCCACCACCAGCAGCTTCTCCACACGGTGCTTGTGCAGAATCAGCTCGGCTTCTTCCAGCGTGGTTCCCACCGGAACGGTGATCAGGTTCTCCTTGGTCATCACGTCGACAACGGGAATATCGGTTCGCGTCTCGAAGCGCAGATCGCGGTTGGTCAAAATGCCAACCAGCCTTTTCCCGTCCGTGACCGGAACGCCCGAAATCTTGTAGCGCCGCATCACCTCCAGCGCGTCGGCGATCAACTGGTCGGGTCCAATCGTTACCGGGTCCACGATCATGCCACTCTCCGAGCGCTTCACCTTGTCGATCTCCCCGGCCTGGTCGGCAATGGTGAGATTGCGATGAACAATCCCGATGCCGCCCGACTGGGCCATGGCAATCGCCATGCGCGACTCCGTCACGGTGTCCATCGCGGACGACAACAGCGGTGTGTTCAGCGTAATGTCGCGAGTCAGTTGCGTCTGCGTGCTGACCTGCATCGGTACCACGTCGCTATAAGCGGGGATCAGCAGGACATCGTCGAATGTAAGGGCTTCGGGGAGGTTTTTGGCTAGCATATGCTCGGGTGCACCTGGAGGGAAAAAGACTTGAGCCCCCTACGCGTCGGGAGCTTCCGTCTATTGTAACGGAGCTGGCAAGACCGAGAGCTTTATCCCTCCTCAAAACGACCGCTCAGGCCAGCGGATAACGTGCCATTTGGGAACAATGCTCGGCCACTTTGCGGCTCAAAGCAACGGCGTCCGCCGGGACTTGCTTGGCCAATCGGCGCAGAATCATCAACTGCGTTCGCAACGCGTCTCCCTCCGCGCTGGCCGCAAGAATCCTGCGTGAAGCCCTTTCCGCGAGCCCCATCGCCTCATCTGCCAGCAGGCCGGTCATCGCCGCGGCAACCTCGGCCCCGCGTGCCTGATCTAGTTTGCGCGCGCGCAACAGCGCCGATTCCAGTGCGTACACCTGCATAAAGACATCCGCCAGGTCGGCCATGATCTCCTGCTGATCTTGCAGGGCGGTCATGAACCGTTGGCTCGCCACGCCGGCCGCAAAAAGGGCCATATTCTTCAATGCGGCCAGCACCGCGCTCTCGCGCGCCAAAGCCACGCTCTCGTCCGGGCCTGAATCGAACGCCGGCGGCTGCATGGCTTCCTCCATCACCTTGCCGATGGCCTTCAGCAGCGGCAGTTTCCCGCTGATCGCCTGCTTCATCAGCCAGCCGCTGATAATCAGCCGGTTGATCTCGTTTGTTCCTTCGAAGATCTTGTTGATGCGCGCATCGCGATAAACCCGCTCGGCGGCGAACTCCTCCACATAGCCATATCCGCCCATGGTTGCCACCAACTCGTCGGCCAACCTGCTCATCATCTCTGAGCCATAGACCTTTAGAATCGAGCACTCCACCGCATACTCTTCGATCCCCTTTTGAATCTCGCGCGCGTGCTCCGGTTTCGCCGGATCCAGATCAGCCAGCCGAGCATCGATCATGCCCACGGTGCGATAGGCCATCGACTCGGCGGCATAGAGATCGGTGGCGCTCGCCGAAATCTTGCGCTGAATCATCCCAAATTGCCCGATCGGCTTGCCAAACGCAATGCGCTCGTTGGCGTAGTTCACCATCTGCGCAAAAGCGTGCCGGGCGCCGCCCACGCAGGCCACGCCCATCTTGAAGCGGCCCACGTTCAGCACGTTGAAGGCGATGTGATGGCCCTTGCCTGCTTCGCCCAGCAGGTTCTCCACGGGAACCCGGCAGTCCTGCAGACTCAGAGGGCAGGTGGACGAGCCGCGGATGCCCATCTTGTGCTCTTCGGAGCCCACCTTCAGCCCCGGTGCGGTCCGCTCGACCAGGAATGCCGAAAACTTCTCACCGTCGATCTTCGCGAAGATGGTGTACAGGTCGGCAGTGCCGCCGTTGGTGGTCCACATCTTCTCGCCGTTCAGCAGGTAGTGGCTGCCGTCACCTGAGAGCGTCGCGCGGGTGCGGATATTCATGGCGTCCGACCCGGAACTGGCCTCCGACAGCGCATAGGCCCCGATCCACTCGCCCGATGCCAATCGCGGCAGGTAGCGTCGTTTCTGGTCTTCGCTACCGTACCAAACGAGCGGCAGCTGGCCGATCCCGATATGCGCGCCATATGCGGTCGAAAAGCTTGCCAGAACCGAAAGATGGTCGGTCAGCAGGGTCGAGGTGGTCTTGTCCATCCCCATGCCGCCGTACTCCTCGGGAATATCTACCGAGGTGAACCCGAGTTCCGCGGCCTTCTTCAGCAGTGTCCGCATCGCGTCCGGTTCTTTGGCTTCCACTGCCGTGGCGGCCGGCAGAATCACCTCGCGGGCAAACTGCATTGCTGTGGCGGCAATCTGCCGCTGCTCTTCATTCAGATCTTCGGGGGTAAAGACTTCGCGGGGGGTGCGGGTTTCCAGCAAGAAGCTCCCGCCCGGGGCCGCAATGATGGATTCATTTGGCTTGTTCATGATGCCAACCTTCTTACCGCCCCATCACAGTACGACAGCCGGGCGCCAAAGAGCAACCGCACGCTGCGGCAGCAGGGAAATCGCATGAATCCAAGTTGACGACGAGGTCGGTTCCGATTTCCGACGCGCCGGAGGCGCAATGGTGGTTAGCCCCGCGCCTCAGCGCGGGGAAAGCAGCCAGAAATAGCCAGGAAGCCCCGGAGGGGCGAAGCAGAACGGCGAATATGTCATCGAGACAACGGTCATGCGATTGCCCGGGCCGCGGCAGCGCCCTCACGACACCCATAGCCCTGCTTGGCGTACAATTTTCGTACTTGAGATTGTGGAGGCAACGCCCTGTTCGCTCCGTTCGTAACCAGTTTTAATTCTGCCGCCTGTCTGCTTCCTCAGTGGTCGCGACAGACGGCCGCGTACCTGATCTTTTCCCCGCAAAACGGTCTGCGCCACTACCTCAAATCGCACTATGCCGATCAGACGTTTCGGGGGCTCTATCACCTCAACTGGTTCGACCTGGCCTTTCTCATCCCCTATTTCGCCGTCATGATCGTGCTGGCCATCTATGGCGTCCACCGCTATACCATGTGCTACCAGTATTGGAAGTACCGCAAGAACTATCACCCCGATCCGCCCCGGCATTTCGAAGAACTGCCCCGTGTCACCATCCAGCTGCCCATGTTCAACGAGCAGTTCGTGATCGATCGCCTCATCGAGTCCGTCTGCGCGATGGAATATCCGAAGGAGAAGCTGGAAATCCAGGTCCTCGACGACTCCATCGACGAGACGCAGCAGGTGGCGGCCGAAATCGTTGCGCGTTTCGCGGCGCTGGGCCACCCCATTGTCTACATCCATCGCACCAATCGCCACGGCTACAAGGCTGGCGCGCTCGACGAAGGCCTGAATGTTGCCAAGGGTGAGTTTGTCGCCATCTTCGACGCCGACTTTACGCCTCCCCCCGACTGGATCATGAAGGTGATCCATCACTTTGCCGAACCCGAAGTGGGCATGGTGCAGACCCGCTGGACCCACATCAATCGCGACTACAGCATGTTGACCCAGATCGAGGCCATCCTGCTGGACGCGCACTTCATCATCGAGCAGGGCTCCCGCTCCCGCGCCGGAGAGTTTTTCAACTTCAATGGCACTGCCGGCATGTGGCGTCGCCAGGCCATCGTCGACGGCGGCGGATGGCAGCACGACACGCTCACCGAAGATACTGACCTGAGCTATCGCTCCCAGTTGGCCGGATGGCGCTTCAAATATCTGCCCGAGGTCGAATGCCCCTCGGAACTTCCCATCGAGATGACGGCGTTCAAAACGCAGCAGGCGCGCTGGGCCAAGGGGCTGATCCAGACCTCCATCAAGCTGATGCCCCGCATCTTCCAGTCCGGCATCCCACGCACCAAGAAGATCGAGTCGGTCTACCACCTCACCGCAAACCTCAGTTATCCCCTTATGGTGGTGATGACCGTGATGCTGATGCCCGCCATGATCATCCGCTCTTATCAGGGCTGGTTTCAGATGCTGCTCTTCGACGTTCCTTTGTTCACCGCGTCCACGCTTTCCATTGCGGTGTTTTATGTGGCCAGCCAGCAGATCCTCTATCCGGGCAAATGGAAGCGCACGCTTCTCTACATGCCATTCCTGATGGCGCTGGGAATTGGGCTCACGGTCACTAACTCCAAAGCGGTGATGGAGGCACTCTTCGGCGTCAAAAGCGCCTTTGTGCGCACACCCAAGTTCCGGGTCACCAAGAAGGGCGAAAAGTCCCAGGCCAACAAGTACCGCAAGCGCCTGGTGCTGGCTCCCTGGATCGAGATGATCATCGGGGCCTATTTCTTCCTGGCCATCCTTTACACCTTCACAAACAACAATTTCTTCACCGCGCCGTTCCTGATTCTCTTCGTCGTCGGCTATTGGTACACCGGCCTCATGAGTCTCCTGCAGGGTCGCTTCGAGCGCTGGCGCAGCGGTGCTCCAATCGCTGAAAACGATGCAGAGTCCAAGCCGTTCCCGGTGGGGGTGTAGGGTGCAAGAGCAAGTCTCGACATTCAATGCATGGATCGTCCCGGGCATTTTCATCGCACTTGCGGCTTTCTGGTGCCTGATTTGTACTCTGATTGGTTTGGTGAGCGGCTGGAACGCTCTCTCCACGCGCTTCACCGCGCTATCGAAACCCTCGGGAGAGTTTCTCCAGGCCGGGCCATTGTTCCATTCCGTGTATTTGCGCTTCTGGGGGCACTACAGCAGCGTTGTCCGCATGATTTCCGCACCGGATGCCCTTTATCTCTCGGCGCTCTTTCCTTTTCGGCCGGGGCACCCTCCCCTGTGCATTCCCTGGAATGAGATCACCTTCGGCAGGACGAAATTTCTGTGGCAGAAGTATGTCGTTCTCACCTTGGGTAACGAAGAGCGGATTCCTTTGCGCATTTCCGAAGGCATGGCGCGCAAGCTGGGGCTGATGGAACGTGTGCCCTCTGGGGAATAAGAACTTGATTCTACAGCTGCGGAAAAACTGAATTGCGTCTGGCTTTGTAACAGTCATCCACCGGCCTTGCCGACCCACGGTTGGATGAAACGGAGCCTGGCGATGCAGCCGCCAACCTGCCGACTTGCCATCCCCGCGTCAGCGGGGGCCAACTTGCGAAATCGAAAACAATACACTCGTCCTTTTGAAATCTGCAACTTGCAGCATCGTCGGAATCCAGTCTCATTTTAGTTTCTTTTCAGGCACGACTTCTAGCCTGCCCTGAGCCTGTCGAAGGGTGCCGATAAAGCCAATAAAATGAACAGGGCTTTAGCCCCTGCCAAGGCCCATTCCAGCGCTTCACTCGAATTCAGACCATTTTCCGCAACGCCTCTAACCGTTCAGCAATAGTATTCGAACTGGATCCAGGCTCAATTGCCAGGGTTGCGCCTCGTCCAGCAGCGCACGCCACATCTCCTTGGGCACATCCGCCTGCAGGTGTGGCTTGTCACCTGCTTGTGGCGCGTGGTGCAGTCGCAGATACAGCGTCATCTCGTGGGGCGCTTCGCTGGTCGCCATCAGCCAGCAGGGAAACGAGTTCGTCCTCATCCGCGGCAGCCCGCTCCCCTGCAAACGAATCTGGTGAGAGCGGATCCCTGCGTGGGTCATCGCCTCGGGCGCTGAGTCCGCTGTTTCCAACTCGCATCCCCACGCCTCCACCGCGATCCGGCGCGCATCCACGCGGCGGGCGGAGGCGATGTTCTTGCAGCCGGTCAACTGCGCCGCCACAACCGTGCCGGGCCGCTCAAACAGGTCATTCTTGGGTCCGCTGGCGATGACCTTGCCGTGGTCCAGCACCAGCAAGTCGCTACAGAAGCGGAAGGCTTCTTCCATGTCGTGGGTCACAAACACCACCGCGCCGTCGAACCCGGTCAGCGCCTCGCGCAATTGTTCCTCGGTTTGCCTGCGCAGGTGCGGATCGAGCGCGGCAAAAGGCTCATCCAGCAGCAGCGCGTCCGGCTCGGTGGCCATGCAACGCGCAATCGCCACCCGCTGCCGCTGCCCTCCCGAAATCTCAGCGGGAAACTGGTCCGCCAACTCCGCAATGTGCATTCGCTCCAATTGCTCCCGCACCAGCCTTTGGCGTTCTTGCTTGGGCCTGCCCAGCAATCCAAATCCCACGTTCTCGGCTACGGTCATCCGCGGAAACAGCGCGTAGTCCTGAAAGACCACGCCGATCCTGCGCCGCGCTGCTGGCACGTTCTTGCCGGTAGCGCTGTCAAACAGCACACGGCCGTTCAGCCGGATCCGGCCCCGCGACGGATGCACAATCCCGGCGATCATGCGCAGGGTCATCGATTTTCCGGCGCCCGAAGCTCCCAGCAAGCCCACTGCGCCGATGCCAGCCGCAAGCTTCACCTCCAGCGTGAAGCCCTCCAGTTCCTTGGCTACATCGGCTTCCAAACGCAGCCCACCCTGCTCGTTGCGCGCGCGGCTAACCTGGGGCATTGCCGTCACCGGGGCAATCTCGATGGGGGCGGGAAGTCCTCGCCGAGACCTTTTGCCGCTCCAAGGCCTTAAATTGAGCAGGCGGATGATTCCCAGGGAGATGACCACGATCAGCCCCACCCACACGTAGGCCACGCGCATGTCGCCGCCCTCGACTGCGGAGAAAATCGCCAGCGGCATCGTCTCCGTGCGCCCCGGAATATTGCCGGCCAGCATCAAGGTTGCGCCAAACTCCCCCAGCGCCCGCGCAAAGGCCAGCACCGTCCCAGCCAGCACGCCAGGGCCGGCCATCGGTAGCAGCACCCGGCGGAAGACCGCACTCTCCGATGCGCCCAGAGTCCGCGCCGCATCCAGCAGCGTAGGGTTCACCTGTTCGAACGCACCCAGCGTCGTCCGGTACATCAGCGGAAACGCAACCACTGTCGCGGCAATCACCGTCGCCGGCCACGAAAACACGATGGTCACGCCGACCAGCTCCAACGCCTGCCCGATCGGGCTGCGCCGCCCCAGCATCAACAGCAGTATGAATCCCACCACCGTAGGCGGAAGAACGAGCGGCAGCGTCAGCACACCGTCAATCCAGGCGCGCATGCGGCCGCGCATTCCATACATGAACCGCGCCGCCAGCAATCCCAGCAAGAACGTCGCTGCCGTTGCAACGCAGGTCGTGGCCAGTGAGATAAGCAGCGGCGAGGGATCGATGGTCGTGAGCATGGTGCCGCAATTCTAAATTGTCGCGCCTGCGCCGATGACCGTAACTATTCATCCAGGTCGGTGTCGAATAAGGGAGCGCGAACGAATGAGTTCTCAAGTAGCTCCCCGGGCGGCGCAGTGTTTGTGTTCAGAACATGCGATCTCCCCGGACGGTCGCGGCACGTGAACGGAGATTCGATATGTTGCGCGTTAGGTTATTTGTTTGTCTTCTTGGCATGAGTGGAATGGCTTTTCTGGCTGGCTGTAGCTTGGGTGGATTGACGCCTCCGCAAACTCCAATTACTCCGGTTCCGCAGCCCACCTCCGTAATTTTTCTCGTCGCTCCCACCACCATCGCCATCAAAGCCTCGGCAACCATCGATGCAGAGGCGGCCTATCCTCTCGGCACTGCGCTCGACTCCGTCAATACCGGGGTTGGCTACTCCCTGACTTGTGCCGGCGTGGGAGCTTGCGGGACGCTCAGCGTTAGCAATGAATTGGGAGCCGTTGTCTATACCGCGCCGTCCGCGATTCCATCCGGGGGCACGGTGACTATCACCGCAACTTCCGAAGTGAATACGGCGCTTTCAGCCTCAGTGACCATCAAGGTGACTCCGCCCATTCCCATCTCCGTGGCCTTCTCTTCGGCGACGCCCGCCTCGCTCGAAGTCAACAGCTCGGCTTCCCTCGGGATTCAGATTGAAAACGACATCTCTGCAAATCCGCAAGTGCAATGGACAGTGACCTGCGGCGAAGCGGTTTGCGGGTCTTTCAACCCGCCCACCACCAATAACTTTGCCAAGACGGTTTTCACCGCGCCGTCCGCAATCCCAACCGGATCCACGGTGACTGTCACCGCAACCTCAGTCGCAGACCCCACCAAGTCCGCCTCGGCCACAATTACCATCACACCGCAAACGGGCACGTTGGCAGACGGAACCTATGTCTTCCAGATCTCCGCGCAGCCGGGTTCGAACGCCAGCTTCACCACCGGCGTCTTTGTCGCCAAGGGCGGGGCCATCACCGGCGGCGAGGAGGATATCGCGAATTACCAGCTAGAGGGCGACAGCGATGACAACTACACAATGGTTGGTTACACCTCGTTTCAGCCGATTACCGGTGGCAGCTACTCCGTCGCTCCGGACGGAAACCTGCAAATCTTCTTCCAGCCGGGCCAGTCCACGGCTGCGAATCTGACCGGCTCCCTGGCCTCCGGTGGCCACGGGCTGATCGCCGCAATCGATGGAGTGCCGGCCGGAGGTACCCTCGATCTACAGACCGGCGCCGCGGCGCCGGCGGGTGGATACGCTGTCTCGCTCTATGGCGGGGACAACTACACGAGTCCCATGTGGATGGCCGGAATCCTCAATATCGACAGCCCAGGGCAGATCTCCGGGAACGGAAGCATTCTGGATGTTGTAGATGGAGGGACTGGTTTTGGCGCCACCTCTCCCGGGGGGCCAACAGTTGGAGCAAGCACGGTTTCCGCGCCGGATTCACTCGGTCGTGTCGTCATTCAGCTGAACCCTGGCGCGGCTGTTACGTTCCAGCCGATGAGCCTTGCGGCCTACGTTGTGGACGCGAAGCATCTGCGTCTCGCCCTGACTGGTGAAACGTATGGCTATTCCAACGGAAACTTCAGCGGAGTTTTGGGCGGAAGCGCGCTCGGCCAGGGCGTTACCACCGGCAAATTCACAAACGCGTCCTTTGCCGGCTCAAGCTTTGTTCTCGGCGCGACCGGTTCAGACGCGCATGGACAGTTGGACGTTGCAGGGATTCTGACCCCCGCCAGCGACGGCAGCCTCACCGGCACACTCAACTGGAACGACCTCAGCGGAAAAGCGCAGGAGCCTCTGCCCTTCACCGGTTCGTGGACCCTCGATCCCACAGGCCGCGTCACGTTGACGAACCTGTCGGACAGCTCCACCTTCAAATACGACCTGCACCTCTATCTGACGGGCGACGGCGGCGGGCTGCTGCTCTCCAACGACACCACCGAGGTTTTCCTCGGCCAGATCTTCCAGCAGCAGCCTTCGGCCTTCACCGCGACGTCGTTGAGCGGCCCGTTTGGCGCGAATGCAAGTCTGGTCCAGGTCGGCGTAGCAGTTGCGCCGGCAATCGGCACGGTCACGGTTACTCCGGATGGAGAAACCGACACGCTGGCGGGATATGCGGACACCGGCAATGGCGCGCAAGACTTCGCGCTTTCGGGAAGCTTCACTCCAGCGGCCAACGGCGTCTTCCAGGGAACCATCGCCGGCCTGAATGCGACTGCGCGGAGCGCTGCATCCAGCTTCACGCTCTACATGGTCGACAGTACTCAGGGCGTGGCCATTGAGACGGACGCCACGCAGCTGACCCTGGCGAATTTTCAGCTCGCCCAGTAGGCAGGGAAGCGCACGGAGCAAGTGACCGAACTGGAGATGGCGGCGTTGGCGCAATCAACCGGGAAGGTGCAACACGTCCTTCTTCCGGCAGCTTTTTCCGCTGCCTGAAGAAGGGCGTGTCTGGTTGGGGATGCGTGAAGTAATTGTGCAGGGCGCAGGTAATCTAAGTTCTATATAACTCAGTGTTGAACCTTCACGTCCAGGTTCATCGTGATCGGCACTGGACGATCATCCAGCTTTGCCGGGCTAAATCGAGTCTCTCGTACTGCTTCGATCACCTTCTCGTCCAGCTCCGGGCTGACTGAGTCGGTGACTTTGATGTCCTTGGCCTTGCCGGACACATCGACTAGAAATTGCACGCCGACCTCAGCGTCCTTGGGGATCGTCGCACTCAGCGGATCGGTGGGGAACGCAATGTGCATGGGGAAGGAAACGATCTGGGCCGGAGTGACTCCTGAGCTGACGCGGATATCCGGGTTAGAGGCGGTATCGTCGGCCGCTGGCTGGCTAGCGACTGCGGAGACGGTGAACAGCACGGGGGCGAGCAGGATGCTTGCTGCAACGATTCGACGCATATATTCCTCCTTGGCGAAAATAGTAGCCATCACGATATTAATCCCAAAACATGAGTAATGTCAAATCACCAAAATAACAAAAACGATATCAGCATTAATTTCAACAAGATGCATCCAGAAAATCTTGGAATATGAATAGATCGTGAAGAGTTGTTGGATCTGCGGGCAATACTTCCTCCCCTCCTCAACACCGTCCGCCGCTCGTCCAAAAAACCAGCGGCCCGCCTCTCGTTCGAGAGGCGGGCCGCCGGTTTAAAACGATGTTGAGCTAGCTTTTAGAGGATGTCAGCGCACCCAGGTCGGCGGCCATCTTCTCGGTCGAGAAGGCCTCGATCAGATCGCCTTCCTTGATCTCGCTGAAGCCATGGACGCCGATACCGCACTCCATGCCGTTGGTCACTTCACGCGCATCGTCCTTGAACCTCTTCAAAGACCCGATCTTGCCCTTGAAGACCTGTTCGCCCGCGCGCATGACCTTGATCTCCGAGTCGCGGCGGATCACACCATCCAGCACCCTGCAACCGGCAATGGTGCCGATCTTGGGAATCCGGATGACCTGAGCCACTTCGGCGCGGCCAACGTAGTTTTCCTTGAAGGTTGGGTCCAGCAGGCCCATCATGGCTGCGCGGATCTCATCCTGCAACTCGTAGATGATCGAGTGCAGGCGGATTTCCACGTTCTCCTGATTCGCAAGCTCTGCTGCCTTGCGCTCCGGGCGAACGTTGAAGCCGATGATGATGGTGTTGGAAGCGGTCGCCAGGAGCACATCGCTCTCGGTGATCGATCCGACGCCTGAGTGAATGACCTTGATGCGCACCTTTTCGGTAGACATGCGGGTCAGCGAATCGGCCAGAACCTCTACAGATCCTGTCACGTCGCCCTTGATGATGAGCGGCAGGTCCTTGACTCCGGCGGTGCGAATCTGCTCGGCCAGACCTTCCAGCGAAACACGGGAACTCTTCGCCAACTGTGCGTCGCGTTCCTTCATCTTGCGGTACTGGGCAATGCCCTTGGCCTTGTCGCGATCCGCGACCACTAGGAACGTATCGCCCGAGTCCGGCATCGATTCCAGACCGAGAACCTCGACCGGGGTCGAAGGCCCTGCAACCGTGATCGCTCGGCCGCGATCGTCGAACATGGCGCGAACCTTGCCGAATGTGTTGCCTACGATGTAGCTGTCGTTCAGGTGCAGCGTACCGTCCTGCACCAGCACGGTGGCAACCGCGCCGCGGCCGCGATCCAGCTTGGCCTCGATCACGCTGCCGACTGCCTTGCGGCCGGGGGTCGCCTTGGGAGCCTTGATGTCCGAGACCAGGCAGATCATCTCCAGCAGTCCGTCCAGGTTGATCCGCTTCTTCGCGGAAACCTCGACAAACACTGTCGCGCTTTCGCCGCCGCCCGCCCACTCTTCCGGGATCAGGCCGCGATCGGCAAGCTGTTTCTTCACCCGGTCGGGATTCGCTTCAGGCTTGTCGATCTTGTTGACTGCCACAATGATCGGCACGCCGGCTGCCCGGGCGTGGTCGATCGCTTCCAGTGTCTGGGGCATCACGCCGTCGTCTGCCGCAACCACGATGACCACGATATCGGTCACCTTGGCGCCGCGAGCACGCATGCGGGTAAAGGCTTCGTGGCCAGGCGTATCCAGGAAGACGATCTCGCGACCCGAGGCGGGCGAGCCTTCCTTGCTGAACTTCACCTTGTAAGCGCCGATGTGCTGCGTAATGCCGCCGGCTTCGCCGGCCGCAACGTCGGTTTCGCGGATCGCGTCCAGCAATGAAGTCTTGCCGTGATCGACGTGGCCCATGACCGTCACCACCGGCGAGCGCGGAACCTCCAGCTCGTCGATGTTGTCCGACTCCAGAACCTCTTCGATGGCCTGGTTGGCGATCTCTTCTTCGTAGCTGATAACGGTCGCGGCCGCGCCAAACTTGGCGGCAACGTCCTTCACCATCTCCGCGTCCAGCGACTGGTTAACAGTCACAAAGACGCCCTTCATCAGCAGCGATGCGATCAGATCCTTGGCGCGAATGTCCAGCTTCTCGGCCAAATCCTTGACGCTGATGCCCTCGGTGACCGTGATCTCCCGCGTGATGGGCAATGGCTCATTGCTGACGTATTGTTGGCCGCCATAACGAGGAGGCGGCACAAAGCCCTTCATCGGGCCTTCCTTCGTCTTCGGATATTGCTGACGTCCGCCACGGCCCTTTGCGGGGGCGCGCTGCGGGCGAGGAGCCTCACCGGTCGGTGGTGCGCCGCCGGCGCCGGGACGAGGAGGTCCACCAAAGCCGGGACGCGGTGGCCCGCCCATTCCTGGACGAGCGCCAAAGCCGGGTCTTGCTCCGGGTGCGCCACCAGGTCCGCTCGGCGCGTAGCCCCCCGGAGTGGTGCGCGTGGGGTGTTTGGGGCGCGGTCCGCCCGGGAACTGTCCGGGCGCGCCAGGTGCGCCGGGCGCGCCGCCAGGGGTGCGCTGCGGGTAATTGCCAGGCCCGCTGGACGGACGCCGGTCGAAGATCGGCTTGCCGCGCTGGATTCCACCTGCCGCCTGATTTCCCGTGGCGACCGACGGAGGAGGAGCAACGACAATCGGCGCCTTGTACACCGGGCGCGGTCCGGTTTGCGGCATCACCACGCGGCGCGTGGGTTGGCCGGGGGTCGGCGAGAGCGTATGTGTGTGACCCATGAACCGCTGGGCGGGCGCTCCTGCCGGCTTCGCGGCATGGGCGGGCGCATCGGTGCTGGCGGCTGGGGTCGCGGGAGCAGAAAGCGAGGGCTCTCCGGCTGTTGCCGGTGCCTGTGCTTCTGCTGGCGGAGCTTCGGCAACCGGGCTTGTGGCCACTGGAACCGAAACTGTCGTTGCCTCGGCAGCGGGAGAAGTCTCAACAGGGCTGGTTGCCACGGGTGCCATAGCCGGAGTCGCCACGGGTGCTGACGCAACGGCAGCCACAACGGATTCCGCGGGTGCCTGAATAGCTACGGGCACTGCTTCTACCGGCTTCGGCGTCGCTATGGGCGTTGCCGGAACAGCAACTGCAGCCGCGGGCAACTCGGCCTTTTCGGTCGGGCGCGGCGGAACAGCAGCCACAGCGGGCTTCACCACCACCGCAACCGGGGGAGGCGCAACAGCCACGGCCGGACGCACCACGACGGGAGCCCCAACGGGAGCCTTGGCCACCACCGGGTTGGCCGGCGGACGCGACGCAATCGCTGGCGGAGGCGGCACAACGATTGGGGGAGCTTGACGCGGCTGCGGGAAAATCTTGCGAGGTTCCGGGCGGGATTGCGCCGGAAGCGGAGCGGCAACTGCCACCACCACGGGCGGCGCTGGCCGTCCTGGTGCGGCTGGAGGTTGCACCACTGCAGGCCGGTATCCCGGGCTGCTTTGCCGCGCGTCCTCTTCCTTCTTGGCCAGAATGGCCTTCATTACGTCGCCCGGCTTGGAGACGTGAGACAGATCGATCTTGGGCGTAATGCCCTGAGAGCCGCGATTCGCCGAAGCGCTCCCGCTGCCTGAAGACCGGGTCCCGCGCTCAAAATATACGCGAACCTTCTCGGCCTCATACTCTTCCAGGGAACTGGAGTGCGTCTTTCCTGCATCCAGGCCGAGTTCCGCCAATACGTCAAGAATCCGCCGGCTCTTGACTTCCATCTCGCGCGCGAGATCGTTGATACGAACCTTACTCATCCGCCTCTTTTCAAATATTGCTACCCAAAGCCGGTTAGTCGCTCATAGCTACCCCGTGGCATTGGTTGTTCTGCATATTGCCATGATTGCCCGATTGACCTGAAAGAAGGCGACGCATACTAAGCGTCGTCCTCCTGGGCCGCCTGATCTTCTTCGATTGCGCTTGTTGCCTTGCCCGCTTCCGCGTCTCCATCGGCATCGGGAACATTCTCCACCGCCGCTTCCATCGCGGTTATCGGTTCCGAGTCTGTTTCCGCCGCTTGCAGGCTTTCCAGCTCTTCCACCACAACAGCGGCGTTTTCTGCTTCAGCCTCGGCATCGTCTGCGACCTCGGGAGCGTTTTCCACTTCCGATTCGCCTTCTTCCGCCGCGGCTTCTTCAAAATGTCCAAAATAGTGGCGAACCGCTACGCTGATCCGTTCCAGCGTCTTTTCGCCAATCCCCGGAATCTCTTCCAGTTGTTCGGGAGTCATATCCGCCAGCGATTCCACCGTCGTAATGCCGGCCGCAATCAGCTTCTGGATGATGCCATCGCCCAGTTCCGTCACCTGCTCGATGGGTGTCGAAGGACCGCCGGTCATAGCTTGCATCTGCTGTTCGACTTCCTGGCGCTTCTCTTCTTCGCTCTTGATGTCGATCTTCCAGCCCAGCAGCTTGGCAGCCAGGCGCACGTTCTGCCCCTTCTTGCCAATCGCCAGCGAGAGCTGCGTGTCGTCCACAATCACTTCGATCTGCTTGTCGGTCAGATCGGTGATCGAAACGCGGCTCACCTTGGCCGGTTGCAGCGCCTTCTCCGCAAACGTCGTGATCTCGTCGCTGTACTCGATGATGTCGATCTTTTCCCCGCGCAGCTCGCGGATGATCGACTGCACGCGCATGCCTTTCATGCCCACGCAGGCGCCCACCGGGTCCACGTCCTTGTCGCGGGACTGGACGGCAATCTTGGTGCGTTCGCCGGCTTCGCGGGCAATTGCCCGGATCACTACCGTGTTGTCGTAAATCTCCGGCACTTCCGACTGGAACAGGTTCGACACCAGTTCAGGGGCCGCACGCGAAACGATCACCTGCGGCCCCTTTGCTGCCCGGTCCACCTTTAGCAGGACAACGCGCACGCGCTCGCCCACTGTGAATTGCTCCAGGCGCGACTGCTCGCGCTTCGGGCAGCGCGCTTCCGCCTTGCCCAGATCGAACACAACATCCTGTCCTTCAACCCGCTTGACCGTCGCGTTCAGCACTTCCTTTTCGCGATGCGCATATTCAAGGAAGACCGTGTCGCGTTCTGCCTCGCGCACCTTCTGGAAGATCACCTGCTTGGCCAGCTGCGCGGCAATGCGGCCCAGTGGAGAGGTGTCGCGATAAAGCCGGATCTCGCTGCCCACTTCGGCGCCGGGGGCCATTTCGCTGGCCGCGCTCAAAGTAATCTGGTTAACCGGATCCTCCAGCGGCTCGTCGTCGGCTACCACTGTCTTGTAGATATAGGCGGTAATCTCGCCGGTTTCCTTGTTCATCTCGCCGCGCATGTTCTCTTGTGTCTTGTAAAACTTGCGCGTAGCCAGGGCGATGGCCTCTTCGACCGCGCCAACCACGATCTCCGGGTTGATCCCCTTCTCTTGGCTCAGGAGCTCGATGCTTTGATACAAAACGCTAGCCATACTCTGCTTGCTCTCTCGGGTCTTTCATCTGCAACGGAAGCTCTTGCCTCCGCCGGTTGATGTTGGTTTGAAGTCTCTGCTGAACGCGCAATCGCGGTTCAGGGCGGCTCGCATGCAGCTATTGAAAAAGCCTTCACACTGAGCGGTTTGCGGCGCAGCCCAGTCAGCCTGCGGTCCCGCTTCGCCCACAAGACTGAAGCTTAGAACTCGGGCACCAATTGCGCTTTTTCAACGTTCTCCAGCGCAATCTCCACCGTACTCACGCCGGTTTTCCGGCTCTTGCTATTTTGTTTCACGGCAGATAGATCCAACGTAATCGACCTGACTGCATTTCCCCCAGAGCCCGATTCGCCGTCCGCCTCACTATTGGATGCGGCCAACAGCCGTCCCTGCCAGTGGCGATTGTTACGGATCGCCTCGAAGGTCTGAATCTTTACCAGGCAGCCCGCAAAACGCTTGAAATCCTCCGGCCTGACCAGCTTCCGATCCAGCCCCGGCGAACTCACTTCCAGCGTGTAATCCGCTCCCGGAATCAGGTCTTCCACATCCAGAAGAACGCCGAAATCCCGCCCGAATGCGCTGCAGTCCCCGTGCGAAATGCCCGAGAGCTGCTCCAGGTTCACGCTCCCGTCCAGCAGTCGCACCGGAAGGTCTTCCGTTACTTCCTGAGTCTCTTCTTCCGGACCTATCTCGGCGTCCGGCTCCGCATCGGACTCTGCAATCGCCGCCCGTTTTGCCGCTGCCGCTGCAATCGCAGCCTTCAGCTTGGCGCGGCCTTCGGCATCCTTCTCCAAAAAGACTCGCAGTACGCGCTCTTTGGATGGCCCGACCAGTTCGATATCCACCAGGTCAAGACCGTGCGACGCCGCCACGCGTTTCGCCACTTCCCGAATTTGCTCCAGCTTTGCCGCCATCGTCCCTGTGCCGTCACAGCGGCCATTTTCTTTCAGAATTCACTCAAAACGCCGGGGACATTGCGCGCTTCCCGCACCCGTCGGCCAAGAACTTTTCGCCCCAAATAAAAAGTGGGCTCTAAGCCCACTCATCTCTCCGCCAGCCGGTGCGGACACGGCAATTCAGGCGGACAAATTCGTCTGCATCCTTAGCATAGGCTCAAATCGTCCAAAGTTCAATCGAGAAGTGCAGTGAAATAGCCTATTTCGAGACTTCGGTGTGGCAAAAGGGAGAGACCATCTGCAATACTCACCGCCATGATCCGGAAAGCCATTCCCCTCGCTGTACTCCTCACATCCCTCTTTGTTGCCGGAGCTTCCGTTCCCGTTCGCGCCGACGACTCGGCCGCCGCCATCGCTGCGGGCGGCCTCGTCCCCCGCCGCGAGACCCGCATTGTCATGGCCAGAGAAGTACTGAAAATCGGGCTGAAGAAAGTCGTGGTCGATTACGACTTCCGGAATGATTCCGACGAGGATGTTACGACGGAAGTGGCATTCCCGGTGCCGCCATATGAGAACGACTTCGCTCAAGGTCCAGCGCCGGAGCAGGCCTCATTCCAGAGTTTTAAGCTATGGGTTGATGGCAAGCCGGTCCATTTTGAGTTGGAAGCCAAGGCGACTCTCAAAGGTAGGGACATCACCGCGCTACTCAACGCAGATCACATCGACATTCCCACATTTGGCCATTTTGTTGACTTTGTCGACAAGGCGCACGTCGAAGTGATCAAGTGCCCCGATTTCTCTCGGCTTACGCAAAGCTCAAAGGACCGATTGGCCAAGGCCGGAGTTTTTGAACTGGAGGATACTCCGTGGGGCTGGGGCAAATGGACCGTTCATCTGCAATATCACTGGACCCAGACGTTTCCGGCACACTCTACGGTTCAAATCCGGCACGAGTACGTGCCGATTTCCGGCGACGCCTACACAATGGGGGATTGGGCAGTGAAGAATCTGATGGAGGCAGGGGAGGCTCCGGCCGATGAGGCGAATCCGAAACCCTTGAATCCCGAAGATCGAGGAGATCTGACATCCTTTTGTCTGGGCCCGGCACTGGCCCGCAACATGGCTGGGGGTTTTCCTAAACAGTCAGCCTATGTGGCGACCGATGCGAATTCTGGCCCCACGCTTTGGATGCAGTGGGTAGATTTCATCCTCACCACAGCCAACACCTGGAAGCGTCCGATCGAGGACTTTACTCTCATCGTCGAGCGGTCGAAGCCGGAACATGATGGGCGCACTCTAATCAGCTTCTGCTCGCCGGAAGCCGGGAAAGTTGAGAAGATCGACGCGGACCACTTTCAGGTGCACTTGACGAACTTCGTACCGAGGTCGGAATTGCATATTGGCTTTTTCGAAGTGCCCAGCGCCAAGTCGTCGCCGAAGAAATAGGTTTGAGGTGCTGACATCTTGCCTTGACACCATCCGCGTTTCCGCTAAGCTGAAAACATGTCAAGCGGAAATGCAGAGATCAAGACAGCGGTGAGCCGGATCGGCCAGCGGCGGCAGGTCGTTATCCCCAAGCGCGTCTTCGACGCTCTCAAATTGCGGGCCGGCGACTTTGTCGAGGTAAGCGCCGAGAACGGACGCCTCCAGATGTGTCCCAAGCGGCTTGTCGATATCGGGGACGATGCCCTCACGGAAATCGAAGCGGCTAAAGTCCGGCTCGGTGAGGCGGAGATCAAGGCCGGAAGTTCCAAATCCTGGCGAACGGTGAAGAATGAACTGGGCCGTTGAGCTTTCTGCCTCGGCCATCAAACAGCTGAAGAAGCTGCCCAGCGACCGGCAAATGCAGATCGAGCACGCCATCGACGAAATGGAATCCGATCCAATGGTCGGGGACGTGATTCCACTCAAAGGCCCTGAATGGAAGGGGCGCCACCGCAAGAGGGTCGGGCCTTACCGCATCATCTTCGCGTTGGACCGCAAAGCCATGACCGTGGCCATCTCTGCAATCCTCATCCGCTCAGAAAAAACCTATCGGTAAACCAGGCCCTCCGCTGTCATCCCTCTTTCAGGTCAGAGCCTGCAACCATCGGGTCACCGAGCAAAGTTGGCATCGGTAATAGTGATAAACTAATCAATATTCCATGTCAGTTTCTCGTCCGTCTCAACCCCCCGCTGTTTCGCTCGCCGATGCCCGAGCCGCACTGCTCAAGCGCGCCGCGCGCGATGCAATGGACTACCTGGAACGAGAAGATAAGCGCCCCGTAGCGCCCACTCCGCAAACGATTGCGGCTCTGAGCGCACTGCGTGGACCCTTGCCGCCCGGCCCCACCAGCGCTGAAACTGTTCTGCACCTGCTCAACGAGTTCGGTTCCCCGGCGACAGTTGCCAAGACAGGCGGGCGCAACTTTGGTTTCGTCAATGGCGGATGCCTCCCTGCCGCTCTTGCCGCTTCCTGGCTGGTCAGCACCTGGGACCAGAACGCCGCGTTCTTTGTGCAGTCGCCTACGGCGGTCACCCTCGAAGAGGTCGCTCTCGAATGGGTGTGCGATCTGCTCAACCTGCCTGCCGGGACCGGCGGCGCATTGGTTACCGGGGCCACCATGGCCAATTTCTCCGCTCTCGCCGCCGCCCGTCACGCGCTGCTCACCCGCGCCGGCTGGGATGTGGAAGGCGAAGGCCTCTTTGGCGCGCCTCCCATCACCGTTGTCGTCAGTGCCGAGGCGCATCCTTCGGTGGCCAAGGCGCTGGGAATGCTCGGGATGGGCCGCAATCGCGTAGTTCATGTTCCAGTCGACGGCCAGGGGCGAATGCGTGCTGACGCCCTTCCGCAACTGGATGCCAACACGATCCTTTGTCTGCAAGCTGGCAATGTGAACACCGGGGCTTTCGATCCTGCTTACGCCATCATCCCGGCGGCTCGTGCCGCTGGCGCTTGGGTCCACGTCGATGGAGCCTTCGGACTCTGGGCTGCCGCCTCGCCCGAGTACCGCAAATGGACCAAAGGTTTTGAATCGGCCGACTCCTGGGCTACCGACGCGCACAAATGGCCGAATATCGGCTACGACTGCGGCATCGCCCTGGTCCGCGATCCCGACCACCTGCGCGCTGCCATGTCCATGGATGCGGCGTATCTGGTGCAGGGAGAACACCGCGAGCCTTCTTATTTCAATCCGGAGTTGTCGCGCCGCGCCCGCGGGGTGGAGTTGTGGGCCGGACTTCGCTCGCTCGGTTGCTCCGGAATGGCGCAGATCGTCGAGCGCACCAGCAGTCACGCCCGCCGTTTTGCCGCCGGCCTCAAGGCTGCCGGCTTTGAGATTCTCAACGACGTGGTCATTAACCAGGTGCTCGTCTCCTTCGGCTCGCCGGAGAAAACGTTGCGCACCATTGAACGAATCCAGAAGGATGGAACCTCCTGGTGCGGATCGACAATTTGGCAGGGACACACCGCAATGCGCATCAGTGTCTCTTCCTGGGCCACCTCCATCGAGGACGTCGATCGCAGTCTCACCGCCATGATCCAGGCTGGCCGGGACTAAACAAAACCTTCGGGAAGTTGTCATTCCCAGCAATAAGTCGCACTGTAAGTGCGCGCAATCGACGTGTGTTCCATGACTTGTTGGAAGTTGGGAACGGCAATAACCACTGCTAGAGATCGCCATCGAGGCGACAAAATTTAAGAGGAATGTTGGAAGACTGACGAATGCGAATGAGTAGGCGGCGCTTGTGGGCGCTATTGACATTGATAGTGTGCGGCGCTCTTTGCGGTGCCCTGGCAGGCAGTTTACTGGGGCGCCTGGTCGCGTTCAAGGCTGCTGAGAGCTGGCTTGACGAGTACGCGATTCGCGTCGTCATGATGGAAGACGATTCCTTCGCCGAAGCCCGCGATCTCCTCGCAGCTCTCAATACATCCCATGACGGCTTCTGTTCCGATGCCGAAATCTCCTACTTCCGCGAGCTCGTCTTTCGCTCGGAGTATCTCAAGGACGCCGGTCGCATGACCGCCGGCCAGATCGCCTGTTCCGCCACTTCCGGTCGCCAAATCTCCTCGCTCGACAAGTTCACCCCCGGCTTCGCGGAGAAGGACGGTACCGTCGTCTTCAGCAACCTGGTACCGCATAGCGACAGCGGGCTTAAGAGAGCCGGACTCCGGGAGGGCAGCGCCTATGTCGTCTTTGGTTCGCATGAACCGCAGCGCACCGGGCCCATCCCCCTGCACTTTACCATCACCATGACCAACGCCCCCGACCTTCAGACCCGGCACTTCGGTTACGCCGTGCCCCACGTCAAGGAGGCGATTCTCGCCATGGATGGCGTCGACCATCAGGGTGACACGCTTTATGCAACGCGCTGCTCGGCGCACAACGCAAACTGTGTCACTGCCTATACTTCGGCCGAAGAAGCGCTGAAAGGCGAAGGAAGCAAGGTAACCGGGGGCATGGTTTCCGGTTGCATCGTCGGAGCACTGATTGGCCTGATGCTCGCGCTTATCTACCAGCGCAACCACAGCATTGGCCAGCAGCTGCACCGCGCCATCCGCCGCAATGAGCTGAGGGTTCACTATCAGCCCATCGTCGACATAGTTGACGGCAGAATCGTCGGTGCGGAAGCTTTGGCGCGTTGGAGCGACGATCACGGAAAGGTGATTGCACCCGACATCTTTGTTGGCATCGCGGAAGAGCGCGGTTTTGTCGGTGAGCTCACCCGGCTCGTAATCCGGCGTGCGCTTGCCGATTTCAGCAAAACGCTGCGCAACCGCCCCGCCTTCCGTCTCAACGTCAATGTAACTGCCGCGGACCTCAGCGACGACTCATTCCTGCCCATGCTCCAGACTGCGCTTCTGCAGGCGCAGGTGGTGCCGCAGAGTCTGGCCATCGAGATCACCGAAAGCGCAACCGCGCGCAAACAGAAGGCGGTGGGCACCATCGCCGAGCTCAGCCGGCGCGGCCACAGCGTACATATCGATGATTTCGGAACCGGATACTCCAGCCTCGCCTATCTCAACGAGCTCGCTGTGGACACCATCAAAATTGACCGGGCTTTCACGCAAGCCATTGGCACCGGTTCGGTCACCGTCTGCATCCTGCCCCAAATTCTGGAGATGGCCGATGTCCTCAACCTCCAGGTCATCGTCGAAGGCGTCGAAACCAACGAACAGGCTGGCTACTTCGCAGCAGGGGGAAGACCCATTCTCGCCCAGGGCTGGCTTTTCGGATATCCGGTGTCCGCCGATGAGTTCCACCGCATTCTGTCCGAATGCGCCACCCTTGAGTCCGAATCTGTCGGCATCGCCTGACCGCGCTGCGATGTGCCGCTTTCAGAGGGCGTAAACCTCTCTTGAAGTTACACTTCCGTGAATCTTTTGAAACTCTTCTAATGAACTGGCCGACTCAATCCGATAATAGAGCTGAGTCGGCTGGTTTCGGCTCCCGTTGCGCTCTCCATCGATTCCAGAGTGGATGTCGGGAAGATGATTACCACTGCCAAGCGCAGCTTCTTCGCTGAAGAACGATCGCTCACTCTCATTGACAGCACGGTAGTTTTTGCAATGCATTTGCTCGGCTGTCACCCATGAACGGTTCACCACGATGAAGAAGAGAAAGCAACGTTTCTACCTCATGCTCCTCGCCACTGCCACCGGAACCGCCCTCGGCGTTCTGGGCGGTTCTTTGGCGAATGAAACGATTACCCTCCGCCTTGCTGAGGTGAAGCTCGATCAGTATGCCTCCCGCCTGCTGACCGACGGAGAAGCCTCTTCCTCCGAATTGCGCACGGTCCTCACCGCTGTCAGTGCCGCCCCCCATTCCTTCTGCTCCGTCGGACAAATTGATTACTTCCGCAAGCTGATCTTCGAATCCGAATACACCAAGGATGTCGGCCGCATGAGCGACGGAAGAATCGCCTGCTCCGCGACCTTGGGACATGCCCCCCGCTCCTCCGCCCAGCTCACTCCGAATTTCATCCAGCAAGACGGCACCAGCCTCTTCATGGACATCTACCGCAATCTGGTCCCGGAAAAGGATGCCAACAGCACCGTTGCCGCGCTCGGCAAAGGCGATACCGTCGCCCTCCAGCAGGGCGATTCCTATGTCGTCTTCACTCCCATTATCCGCATGCATCTGGAACCGGCGCCGCTCCATTACACCGAGACCGTCATCAACGCGCCCACTCAGACTCCGGGCCGTCTCATCGGCGAAGTGCTCCCGCTTGATCGCGCCATCCTCACCTCCGAAGGGCAGGGCCGGGACGGCGAGACTCTCTACGCAACTCACTGCTCCATTCGTTATTTCAACTGCATCACCGCCTATACCTCCCGTGCGGAGGCGTTTGCCGCCGATCGCACCCATTTCGCCATCTGCGTTGCCTTGGGCGGACTCCTGGGCGCGGCTCTCGGTTTGATCACCTCTGTCCTTTACCGCCGCAATCAAAGCCTCGAACAGCAGCTCCGCCGCGCCCTGGCCACAGACAAGATGCGCGTCTTCTATCAGCCCATCGTCGATCTCGCCAGCGAGCGCGTCGTTGGCGCCGAAGCCCTCATGCGATGGACCGACGAAGACGGACAGACGATCAGTCCCGAGGTCTTCGTCAAGCTCGCTGAGGACTGTGGTTTCGTGGGAGAAATCACTCGAACCGTGGTGCGCCATGTCTTGCGCGATCTCGGCAAGCTTCTCAACGACTCGCCCGATTTCCGCGTCAGCATCAATGCGGCTCCGGCAGATCTGGCGGACCCCAGGTTTTTGCCCATGCTTGAGCGCTCCCTGATCCGCGCCGGAGTCTCGCCCAAAAGCATCGGCATCGAAATCACCGAAGGCTGCACCGCCCGCCAGCAGATCGTCAAAGAGGCCATTCTCCACCTCCGCAGTTGCGGGCACTTTGTCTATATCGACGACTTCGGAACCGGCTACTCCAGCCTCGCCTATCTGCACGATCTCTCCGTCGATGCCATCAAGATCGACCGCGCCTTTACCCAGGCCATCGGCACCGAGGCCGTTACGGTTGTGATCCTGCCGCAGATTCTGGCCATGGCCGCCTCCCTCAAGCTCCTGGTCGTGGTCGAAGGAGTTGAAACCAGCGAACAGGCCCGCTACTTCGCCTCAGCCGAAGACACCATCCTCGCCCAGGGCTGGCTCTATGGACGCGCGGTTCCCGCCTCCGACTTCCTCCGCGCTTTTGCGGAGCAGCGCAGGCAGCCCGGCGCCGACTCATGGAGAAAGCCGCAAGTCGTTCTTAACTCTCATCCGCCGCAAGATGCCCAGCTCGATCGTCCCGAACAGCCCAGCGCATTGCAGGAAACGACCTAAAGCCTCGCCGCGCTGTCGCACGACAATCTAAAGACTTTATCCGTATACTCCGATGAAGGCTGTATGCCGAATGCAACGGTGCCGCTTCCTGCTGCTAGACGGCAGGGAGCGCAGGAATTTCATCCACGATGCAGACCATGAAACACCGCGCGCTCCTGGCTTTGATCGCGACCCTCGTTGCCGGCGTCATCGGTGCGCTCACCGCTTACTTCCTCGGAAGAGTCGCTACCGTGAGCCTCGCCGAGCGCCGCCTCACGCTCGATGTCGCGGAAGCCGCAAAGCAGGCCGATCGTTCCATGGCGGAATCCCAGGATGTCGCCGCGGCCATGCATGCATCGCCCTATCTCCCCTGCTCCGATGAGGAGATCACCTATTTCCGCGCTCTGCTCTTCGAATCCCGGCACTTGAAGGATCTCGGGCGTATCGGCGGGGGCAATATCGTCTGCTCTGCGGCGCTCGGCCGGATGGCCAGGCCACGATCCGTCCCCCGTCCCGATTTCATCTTCCAGGATGGCACCCGGGTCTACAAATCGCTCCCGCTCTATCAGGACAGCGAAGCCAACCTCGTCGTCCTGCAGCAGGAAGACAGCTTTGTTGCCCTGCGCCCCAATCCCGTTCTCGCCTCCGGTTCCCTACCCACTCACTTCGCGGAAACGGTTGTAGACGCGCCCAGCCAGAAAGTGGGCCTGTTGCGCGGCGATCCGCTCGGCGCCGACGCCGAGCTTCTTAACGGAGACGGCGAGGTTCGCGTGCGCGACATGCTCTACGCTACCCGTTGCTCCACGCGTGGGCTCGGTTGCGTTACCGCCTTCGTCGCCATTCCCGAGGTGCTTTCCGCCGAGCATCTGCCCATGGCCATCTATTGCGGATTTGGTGGTTTTTCCGGAGCACTGCTCGGCCTCCTCATCTCCATCTTTTACCGCCGCAGCAAGGGACTCGAGCAGCAGTTGCGCAGGGCGGTCGAGAGCGACAGCCTGCAGCTGATGTACCAGCCGATTGTCGATCTCCACACCCGCAACATCATCGGCGCGGAGGCTCTGGCTCGCTGGACCGATGAGGACGGCTTTTCCATCGACCCGGACGTTTTCGTCAGGGTCGCGGAAGAGCGTGGCTTGATGGCTGATTTCACCCGCTTTGTCCTGCGTCGCGCGCTGCTGGAAATGGGCCCGGCTCTCCGCCACTTTCCGGGATTCCGCCTCAATCTCAACCTCACCTCCACCGACCTCTCGGATCCCCGCTTTCAGCAGATGCTGGAGCAGTCGCTGCTGGAGTTCGGCGTCTCTACCCGGAGCATCGGCATCGAAATCACCGAGACCGGCACCGCCCGCCAGCAGCTTGCCATGGATGCCATCTTCCAGCTGCGCCGCCGCGGCCATCGCGTCTACATCGACAACTTCGGAACCGGCTATTCGAGCTTTGCCTATCTGCAGGACCTTGCCGTCGATGCCATCAAGATCGATCGCTCCTTTATCCGGGCCATCGGCACCGGCGCGGTCACCGAGTCCAATTTGCCCCTGATCCTTGCTATGGCCGAGGCGCTCAACCTCGAAGTCATCGTGGAAGGCATCGAAAACCGCGAGCAGGCCAATTACTTCATCTCCCGGGACAAGCGCATCCATGCGCAGGGCTGGCTCTTTGGCTATCCCTACCCGGCCGCCGAATTTGAAAAGCTGCTGGCCGAAGAGCACGCCAAGAACTCCCCGCCCAAGCCCGAAGTGCCCTTGGCCGTTCCCATCAATACCGTGCCCATGAAGCCGTCCTGAGCCAATCCTTGTGGGGCATTCACCGGCGCTTCGAACCCACTGCGGACCCATCCACGTCCGCCGATGCAACCCCTACAGCGAAACCGGAATTGGTGTATCCCGGAAGCCCTGCGCCAAGGTCGATGCGACCATTGGGGAGCGGCGACCTTGCAGGGAACTGGCCAGGACACAGGGACTCTGGTTTCGCTCGAACTTGCTGACTCGCTAACTCGCCATCCCCGCGTCAGCGGGGGCCAACTCGCCAAATCGGATCCAACACCGCGTTTCCGGTTGGATTCTTCGTACTGCGGCACATCCGAGCTCTTGTTTCTTTCCGGTTTGTCTGGCGCCCGCTTTGCGCCCAGCGTCCCAAGCGACGACAATAGCTGCATGAAATTCCGTCGCCTTACAGTTCTTGCCTTCTTCGCTGTATTCGCCGCCACCCTCGTCGCGCATGCGCTCGACAAGCAGCCCGCCTCTGTCTATCGCGCGCGCCGGGTGGCTCTGGGCGCAAGCCTGAAGGGTGGAGTTGCCGTCCTCTTCGCCGCTCCCGAGGCGGCGTTAGACTTCGATCCCTACCGCCAGGATTCGGATTTCTATTATCTTTCCGCCTGGAATGAGCCGGGCGCGGCTTTGCTGGTTGTCGGCGATGCGCCGCAGGCCGCCCCTCCTCGCACTTATAAGGAGATCCTCTTCCTGCCGACCCGCGATCTGCGCATGGAAAAATACACCGGGGCCAAGATGGATGCTGCCACACCCGGCGCGGCGAAACTTGCCGGGGTCGATGCCGTGGAGTCCATGACCGACCTGCCCGCTGTCTTGAACAAGCTCATCGACGCTGACCGGCGTCTGACGCGCAATCTGTGGGCCGAGCCTGGCAACCAGCCGGCGCAGTCTCTGCTCGCCTTCACCGCGACTACGCTCGGGCTTGAGACCGTGCCCTCCACCCGTGACGTGAGCGCTCCCATCGGCGTTCTCCGCCAGGTCAAGGATGAAGGCGAGATCGCGCTGCTGCGCAAAGCCTCCGACATTTCCGTTGTGGCGCAGCGGGTCATGATGCGGGCGGTCAAGCCAGGCGTTACCGAGCGTGCCGTGGCCGGCCAGATGACCGCCTCCTGGCTCGAGCAGGGATGCGAGCGGGCCTCCTATGCGCCAATTGTCGGCTCCGGCCCCAACGCTACGACTCTCCATTACTCGGAGAACAGCCGTACCATGCAGGACGGCGATATCGTCGTCATCGATGCGGCCTGCGAGTACTCGATGTACGCCTCCGACATCACCCGCACGGTTCCCGTGAACGGCCATTTCACACCGCGCCAGCGCGAGATCTACAACATCGTCCTCCGCGCGCAGAAGGCCGCCATTGACGCCTTCGTCTCCGGCAGGTCCAAGATCAACGATCGCGACCGCCATGATCCCGACTCGCTGGACAACGCCGCCTACAACTACATCGACACCCACGGCAAGGATCTGCACGGCGACCCACTGGGCAAGTACTGGCTGCATGGATTGGGCCACATGGTCGGCATCGATGTCCACGATCCGGCCGATTACCCCGCGGTCCTCAAACCGGGGATGGTCTTTACCATCGAGCCGGGCGTCTATATTCCTGAAGAGAAGATCGGCGTGCGCATCGAGTGCGTCTTCCTCGTAGGCGCGGACGGCAAGTTGATCGATCTCGTTGCCGATCTGCCCCACACCGCCGAAGATGTCGAAGCGGCCATGCAAGGAAAGTGACAGTTGCAAACCCGTGGTAAAAGTCGAGTTTTGAAAGGGCACGGTTTTACAGGCCCCGGAAAGACTCCTTAGGGAGGGCAAGAAGCGTCAGGGCACGACTTCAGTCGTGCCGCAAGTGCCCTAAAACCAACGTGGGCTTTAGCCCCTGAGGGAATATTCCCTGGACGCGAGCGACCGTTGAGAGGTTCTGCAGAAAAAGATGGGCAGACGAGAGATAATTCGCCTCACGCAGCTTGAAGTTCTCGAAGCGGAATTTCGGGAGTTGTTGATCCCGTGCCTCCGGCAATGTGTCGCGGGGCGTTGGGGCATTTTTGGAACCTATGATTCTCTTGGTGCCGACAGGCGATACTGGAACTGGCCAGAAGCTGATCGTCTCCGCGAACTGGCCAACTTGATTCGTGAAATAAGAAGCGATTCAGGCGAAAGAAACGCACTCTGCGATGAGTTCCTGCGCCTCTGCAAGCTCCATCAAGCAAATGACCCAGGGGAACCCAAAGCGGCGAAAGCCTTCTTGCAAAGCCTGGGAGTTCCAGTACAGGAACGAGGGGAATAAAACGCGATGGACGATTCGAGCGAAGGAATGGAACCCACGCAACTCGAGAGCCTGGCGCAGGTCTTCAGCGACCAGCTTCTCGCCTGCCTGGAAGAGTGCGCACGCGGACGCCGCGGGCTCTTTTCCGGCTTTGAGCACCTCGGTGAAGAGCACGCCTGGCCTGAAGCCGCGAGCCTGCGCGAACTTGCCATGGCCTTGCAGGGAATCTTCGCCCAGGCCGGAGAATCCAATCCCCTTATAGCCGAGTTCCTCGACCTCTGCTCCATGCACGGAGAAAGCAATCCCGGCGAGCCTCGCCTCGCCCGCGCCTTTCTGCAGCGAATCGAGCGGAATCAGGTTGGCGTGCAGCCCGAACCGGAGCGCCGTCCCCAGGGGCGTCCATGGTAATGCTCGGGGCTTTCTTTGCTCTTCTTAGCGGCCTGGCCACGATCGCCGTCTTGAGCGTGTTCATGACGCTGCTTCTGCGCAAGCTTGTTCCCAGCTGGTCCGATGAACAGGCAAGGCCCGCCTATGGCGCCGTCTTTGTTCAACTGGGCTCGGCCTTTCTCATCGCGGCTGCCGGTGGATACGTGACCTCACTTGCCGCGCGGGCCAATCCACTGCTGCATGTCCTGGCGCTCGGAATCGCCGTGCTGGCCCTCGCCGCGCTCAGTGCTCTGCAGCAGAAAGGCAGTCAGCCGGTCTGGTTTCAGATGGCGCAGGTTGCTCTCTCGCCCCTCGGCGTACTGGCCGGCGGGCTCATGCGCCTGCGCGCGCTGGGAATTATCTGAGGCGACCTTCTCTCTCCGCGATGAGTAAGCCTCTGGCCCCGCTCGCTTCCCCTACCAGCGAAAGCCGATTGTCACCGGAATCAGCCCGGTGGTGCCCAGTCCGTTCGTCGCGGTGATCGACGGCGTGTTGATGTAGTGATAGCGCGCCTCGGCGAACACCTTCATGGTGCTGTCGTTGTAGATTCCACCAAACCGGTGCGAGAGGCCAAACCCCAGGTTCGCGCCCATCTGGCTCGATGTGAACGAGGCAGTCGTAACGCTCTCCGCGTAGCCGTAGTAATCGCAGCACTCCTCGGCGGTGAAGTTGGTTGACTTGTGATAATACCCGCCGCCCCCGGTCACATAGATGCTGTTGTTCTTCTTGGGAAAAAGATCGATCACCGGGTCCAGCGTCAAAGCGATGATGTGCGCGTTGCCGCCCTGGCCGCTTCCTCCGCCGTTTACGGCCGCTATAAACGCTCCCGGCAGTTTGTTGTCGAAAAAATCAAATTCGCCCAATACCGCAAAGCGCTTGTTCAGGTGCAATCCGCCGCCGACCGCGAAGTTGCCGCCCCACGTAATGTATGGTTTGTCGTTCCCGACAGGAGCGTTGAAGCCCGCGCCGGCCTCAAATGCAAGCTTGCTGGTGAGGTCGTGCATCCCGAAACCGCGGTGCATGTTGCCGCCGCCGCCAGCGCCACCTGCCGGCGTGCCCCCCGCGCCGTCCGCGGATACCAACTGGGGCGGGTTCGAACTGGACTCATCGGGGGAGAGGGTCGATTGCGCGCTTGCAATAGTCGCCGGCAAAATGGCCGCAGCAGCCAAAGCACACACACAGAGTAGGGAGGGCATTCGAAGAGAATTGGACATGTCTGGACCTCAAAAGTGGATTGGTTGTTCGAGTTCCCGGAGCCAAACTGATTCCGAACTTGGATTTAGACACCAAATTGCCGCGCAGAGTTGCGGTCGTCGCAGAGAAAATCTCGCAAACCTGTGGATCCCTTGATCTTTGCCCAGACTGGATTCCGGCGCGCCCGCGTCTACCACCGCAGGCCGACGGTCACCGGAATCAGTCCGGTGGTTCCCAGCCCATTCGCCGCACTGGTCGGCGGGGTGTTCACAAACAGGTAGCGCGTCTCGGCGAAAATGGCCGATCTGTCGGCGGATTTCACGCCGAAAAAGCGGTGCTCAAGCCCGAAACCAAGATTCGCGCCGCCCTGGTTCGACGAGAAAGTATTTGCCAGACCTGACGACGCGCCAGTGTCCGCGTCGTTGTTCGAAGTGAAGTTCGTCACCTTGTGATAGAAGCCGCCCCCGCCCGTCAGATAGATGCTCGTGGCCCGCCGGGGAAAGAGATCGACCACCGGATTCAGGGTGATTGACACGATACGTGTATTTGCCAGGGTCGCTCCTTTGATCGTCATCAACCGGCCAGGGATCTTGTCGCCGATGAACTGGAACTCGCCCAGTAGGCTCAGCCGCTTTGTCAGATGCAAACCGGCCCCTGCGGAGAGATTGTATCCCCACGTGATGTCGGGCAGATCGTTGCCGATTGGCCCATTGAATCCGACGCCGAATTCTCCTGCGAGACGGCTGTTCAGCCAAGGCCAGCGCGACTTGGCCGATGTCGCCCCAACCCCGGATTCCGAGCCGGTCGAAGGGCTTCCCACGGACTGGGCTTCCAGCCCACGCGCTGCGCTCGAACTCGAATCGGACGGGCTGCTCATGGACTGTGCCCATGCTCCCCCCGCCGCAAACAGAAGGACAATACAAACAAGATTCAACTGCCATGAAGCAAAACAAAGACGGAAAGTCATCTTTCTACCTCAAAGGAACGAGCCGCTCTGAGAACGTTTTTTCCCAAGCCATTTCATTTCAATCATTAGACATCCGTTCTGAGCCGCAGTTAGGCAGTGCGCACCAAAAAGGCAAAGGCCGGAGCACCCGCCCCGGCCTTTGCTGTTACTGATCCCTGATCCCTGTTCCCTGATCCCTGTCTCTCTACCCCTGTATATCGAACTGTTCCGGATGCAGCGCCGCATCGCTCTTGATCAGGATGTTCTTCTCCACCAGCTCTTCGAACTCGGTGATCCAGCTCGCGTTGTTGGCCTTCAGGATCTTCACCGTTTCAGGGTTCACGCGCAGCATCACGTCCTGACCCTGGAGGTGCTTTTTCATCTTCCGCAACTCGGTGTAGATCTCGTTGCAAACCGTCGTCGGGCTCTTCACCATGCCGGTTGCCTGGCAGGTGGGGCAGGGCACGCTCAGGGTCCGCTCCAGGGACTGCTTGACCCGCTTGCGGGTGATCGCCACCAGTCCAAAGTCGTTGAACTGCAGAACCTTGGTGGGAGCGCGGTCGCCCTTCAATGCTTCTTCCAGGGCGGCCATCACTTTGTAGCGGTTCTTGCGGTCGTCCATGTCGATGAAGTCGATCACGATGATGCCGCCCAGGTCGCGCAACCGAATCTGGCGCACGATCTCCGGAACCGCATCGAGGTTGGTCTTCACGATAGTGTCTTCCAGCCGCGCGGACTTTCCGACGTACTTGCCGGTATTGATGTCGATCGCCACTAGGGCTTCGGTCTGGTTGATCACGATCGACCCTCCGGACTTCAGCCAAACCTTGGACCGCAGAGCCTTGGAAATCTCGTCCTGAATCCCGAAGTGTTCAAACAGCGGCGTCTCTTTGGTGTAGAGCTTGACGCGCCGCACCAGCGTGGGCGAAAACCGGTTCAGGAAGCGCACAATGCGCTCGTAGTCGGCCTCGGAGTCCACCCAGATGTTCGAAAAATTGGAGCTGACTTGGTCCCTCAGAATCCGCTCGATCAGCGACAGATCGTGATAAATCAGGGCCGGCGACTTGGAGCTGTCCGACCGCGTCTTGATCTCGTTCCACAGATGCAGAAGGAAGCGCAGATCGGCGCGGAGTTCTTCTTCCGACGCCCCTTCGGCTGCTGTTCTTACAATGAATCCGCCGGCAGCGTCGCCGCGCTCGGACACCAGAATCCGCTTCAGCCGCTGGCGCTCCTCGTCGGATTCGATCTTGCGGCTGACGCCCACGTGGGTTACCGTCGGCATGAATACCAAAAAGCGTCCCGGCAGTGCGATATGGCTGGTGATGCGGGCGCCCTTCTTGGCGATCGGTTCCTTGGCAATCTGAACCAGGATCTCCTGCCCAGGCTTCAACAGGTCGCTGATAACCGGCAAGTCGCTCATCTGTGCCGAGCGGCGCGACGGGCCGCCGCGGCCACGGTTCATTCCCTGCTGCCCACCCGGTCCCGGTTTGCCGCGCTTCCCGCGGCCACCACGGTCGCCCCGGTCGCGACGTTGCTGTGACTGCGCATCGCCCCCACTCGCCTGGCCGTCTGCGGAGCCTTCTTCTTCGTCCTCATCTTCTTCGTCGAATCCGCCCTCTTCCAGCTGAATGCGGCTGGCCTCGTGCATCATCGAGCCGGCATCGCCCGAACGCGGACGTGCGGGCAGGGCCTCTTCTTCGATCTCTTGAACGGCGCTGGACTCCGCCTTGCCGTGACGGCGCGGACGTGGAGCTACCAGTTCTTCTTCCTCGATCAGATCGTCATCGCCCGATGCGGCCTTGGGTGAAGCAGCCTTGGCTTCTTCCTCTTTCTTCTTCTTGCCCAGCCCGAAAAGCCGGAACCCGGTCGAAGGCGAAGGATCAACATGATGCGTCGCCTCGGCGTTTTCCTCAGGCTCTGCCTCGTCTACAGTTTCCGCCTCCGCTGCGGGCGCTGCTTCAACCGTCTGCTCCACCTCTTCTTCGGTCGTGTCCTCAAAGACGGTTTCGGGGGTCGCTTCTGTTGCTTCGACGATGTGCTCGCCGGCGACCAGCTCTTCCTCGTCCATCTCCTCTTCCACAAACTCCGCCTCGGCAAGCTTGTGCTCCGGGGCGGCCGCTTCAATCACGATCTCCTCGGCGACTTCCGGCGCTTCCTCGATCATCTCCTCGAGGAACGAGCCTTCCGCAAGAACCGTGAGTCCTTCCAGTCTGTCGATCTTCTGTGTCGAAAGCGCCTCGTAAGGCTCGATCGCCTCGGTCTTCTCTTCAATCTCAGGCTCGGGATCCGGCTGGCGATTGCGATGCCTGGAGATCGATTCACCAGGCAGCAAACCACTGCCGTCCCATTCCAGGGGCGTCTCGATCATGGTCGCGGGCTTGAACGTGCTTGCCGGACGCGCTGGTGCTTCCGGTTGACCGGTCTTCACCTGCTCGTTTTCCGCCCCTGTGCCGCCGTACTTCGAAAGCGACTCGCCAGGGAGTACAAACGGCGTCGGAGCCGCTCCTGAAAAAGGTTCCGCCCCGCGCTCCGGGCGGCTTATCGGCTCGGCGATGGCGGTTGAGGCATAAATCTCAGTATTGCTATCCGGCTCTTCCTCGTTCGTTTCCTCAATCACGTACTCGACCGGAGCAGCTGAGGTTTCCCCTTGCATCTGGGGGGCGTTCGTTCCGCTGCGCCCGCCGCGACGACGACGGCGTCCACGCCAGCGCCGCGCTCCCGCTTCGTTGGCGTCTTCTTCCGCGCTCTCCACGGTCTCGGGAACGAATTGCGCTTCAAGCTCCGCAAACTGTGGCTCGACCTCTTCGGTCACCGCCACCTGTATTGGACGGCGATCCCGGCCGGGCCGGCCCTGTCCAGGTCTATCCTGTCCTGCCCTGTCCTGACCAGACCTGTCCGGGCGTGCGTCTGTGCGCTCTTCCGCCTTCGGAGCCTGCAGCTGCTCTGGTTTTTGCTCTGGTTTCGCTTCCAAGCCCTGCGCCGGCTTCTGAACGCGGTCGTGGCGCACCTCGCGCGGGGCTGTATTGCCGCCGCTGGCTGCCGCTTTCTCCAGTTCGTCGGTCTCTTCCTGGTCTTCAAGCTCCAGAAAGTCCGTCACATAAAGGAAGGCGTCCCGTTCCAGCCCGATGTCCACAAACGCCGATTGCATGCCCGGCAGAACGCGTGTTACGCGTCCGTTGTAAATCGACCCTGCTAGGGTGTACTCGTTTTCGCGCTCGTAGTAAATCTCCGCGAGTTGATCGTCCTCAAGTATTGCAAGCCGTGTTTCGTGCGGCGTGCTGGAGATACAAATCTCTTTTGCCATCTTACCTTTCCGCCCGGCGGCTTTTGCCTGTCGGGTCCTGCGGCAAGGTCAGACGGAGACGAGCTCAACCGGAAGGGAAGGGAATGTGCGAAGGGATGACCCGTGTGTCGTGGGCAAGGAGTGTTTCGTGAGGTTTCCTCGCCCGAAGGGCGGCGAACCACGGCGAATCTGCTGGCCGGCGATCTGTACAAAACGGTGATCCAATTGCAAAGAGTTTGTGGCCAACCATGCCCCATAGCGGGGCGGGGCCGTTCCACCATTGGCGAGGGCGCGAACCGACCGCACGACCGGAGTAGGGAAAGATATCTCCAATACTGCCGCGCGTTTCGTGCCACCTGTACGCTGCCAACGGTTTGCCCGTCTCTGCGTGCTCATGAACCCAATCCTGCCGGGCTCGAGATCCATCCGGACCTGGCCGGCTATCGCGTCTCCGAATTCCGAAAACGCCGTAAATGCCTCTTATACACTTCTCCCGCGCTCCGGAAATCTCCGGGGAGACGCTGAAGGAAAAGCTGTGATCCCGCTCAGTTCACAAACCTGCGCATGCGCACATTCATGGCCGCACCCAGCGCAAGAAACGTAAACAACACCGATGATCCACCGTAACTCATTAACGGCAAAGGGATTCCGGTGACGGGCATAAACCCGATGACCATGCCGACGTTGACCGCAATCTGAAAGGTCAACACAGCCACTACCCCCATAATAATCAGGGAGCCCGACAGGTCTGCGGCTGTTTGTGCGTTCTGAATCAAACGCATCAATATGGAAAAGTATAGCAGCAGCACGAATAATGCGCCCACGAACCCGTGCTCCTCGCCCAACGCCGCAAAAATGAAGTCGGCGTGCGGGATGGGAAGAAAGTCGCCTTGGGTCTGTGTGCCCTTCGCTGCCCCCTTGCCCCACACTCCTCCTGACCCCACTGCGATTAGCGATTGGCGAAGCTGGTAGCCGGTTCCCTTGGGGTCGCTGTCCGGGTTGATAAAGCTCGTCAGCCGCGCCTTCTGATACGGTTTCAGCAGCTTGCCGCTGCTCCACGCGCCGCCTACCAGCAGCAGCCCCGCCAGCATCAGAATCGTCCCCTGCTTCCAGTTGATGCCGCCCAGAAACAAGCCGGCCACCAGAATCGGCATGAAGGTCAGCGAGGTCCCCAGGTCCGGTTGCTTCAGCACCAGCAGCATGGGAACCCCAACCAGAGCAAAGGCCTTGAAAATGTCCTTCCAGGTCAGGCTGCGTCCGCCCAGGTTGGCGAAATACCGTGCCGCAGCCAAAATCAGCACCAGCTTCATCCACTCCGATGGCTGAAACAGGATCGGTCCCAGCTTGATCCATCTCCGCGCGCCCAACGCCTTGTGGCCGATATGGGGCACCAACACCGCCAGCAGGAACACCATGAACGTCCCGTAGATCCACGGCACAAAGTCGATCAGCTTGTGGTAATCGATCTTTGCAAACAGGAACATGGCAAACAGCCCGCCCACGATCCAGAGCACCTGCTTGGTATGGAATCCCACGTACTTGGTGTGCAGCGTGGCCGAGTAAATCTCAAAAACCGAGATCGTACACAGCAGCAGCACCAACCCCAGCAGCGGCCAGTCAAAGTCGCGAAAGCTCAGAAGCCGGCGCACTATTGTCCCTTCCTGGAGCTGTTCGTGGAGGGTCTTCCGTTGCCCTGTTCAGCCGTTTGCTGCTTCGCCTTGGCCACAACGTCGTGAACTCGGTCGGGAACCGGTTTCTTCTGCCCGGCCGGACCTTCGCCGGTTTTCTTGGCGGCTACAATCTCCCCGTGATCGACCAGAAAGTGCCCTGCTTGCATCGGGGGGGGCTGTTGCCCCGCCTTGCCGTTCTTTCCGTCCGCTCCGATTTCCGGGGTGGTCCAAACCGCGCCCATCTCCACCGGCTTCGGAACGCTCTGCGGAACCAGGTTGTTCTCCAGTCTCCGCTTCTTCTCCACATACGCCGCAACAACCCTTGCCGCCACGCGCGCCGCGTAGTAACTGTATTCGCCGTTCTGCCACAGCACCGCAACCACCAGCTCCGGGTTGCGACGCGGCGTCACGCCCACGAACCACACATTGGGAATGAAGGCATGACCCTTTGCCGCGTGGCCCGAGGTGTCGTGACCAACCACCTCGGCGGTTCCGGTCTTGCCGGCGAAGTCAATACCCGGTAACCCCTCCGCGCCTGCCGTGTGGTACAAACCGGGCTGCGTTACCGCGGCCATACCGTCGGTGACGGTCATCCAATTCTCGGGATCCATGGGAAAATAGGCATCGCCGCTTCCCGGGTAATTCTCCTCGTGATCCTTGCGATAATCGGCCGACAGTTGATCCGGGAAGACCACATGCGGCCTCACCATATGTCCGCCGCTGGCGATGCCGCCGATGATCCGCGCCAGTTGCATCGGCGTGGCTTCTACTGCGCCCTGGCCGATGGAGACGGAGATGGTCTCGCCCGCGTACCATTTGCGGTGGAAGTTCTTCACCATCCACGGCTCGCTGGGCATCAGGCCGGCTTGTTCCCCGGGAAGGTCGATGCCGGTTTTTTGGCCGTAGCCGAAGGCCTGGGCGTACTTTGCGATACGGCCAATTCCCAGCTTGTCGCCCAACGTGTAATAGAAGGTGTCGCAGCTCATGGGGATGGCGTTATGGATGTCCACCGTCCCGTGGTGCTCGTCGCAGTGGTAAAAATGCCCGTAGAAGTTGGCTCCGCCGTTGCAAAAGACCTTCAGGTTCTGCGCGATGCCCTCTTGCAGCCCAGCCACCGACATCAGAATCTTGAACGTCGACCCCGGGGCCAATTGTGCCTGGATCGCCTTGTTCATCAGAGGATGATCGGGGTTGGCCATCAGGTTGTTCCAGTCCGTCCGCCCGATCTTGATGGTGAAGGCGTTGGGATCGAAACTCGGCCGCGAAACCATCGCCAGAATCTCTCCGTTGCGTGGATCCATGGCTACTATCGCGCCATTGCGGTCGCCCAGCGCCAGTTCCGCCGCCTTCTGCAAATCGTTGTCGATGGTCAGCCGCAGATCCTGCCCCGGCTTGGCGTGCTGTGTGCGGAGATAGCCCACCTCGCGGCCGTGGCTGTCCACAATCACGTCGCGCGAACCGTCTTCGCCACGCAGAATCCCGTCGTAGGCCTGTTCCACCCCGGCCTTGCCCACCACGTCGCCGGGTTCATATTCGGCAAAGCGCGGATTATTCAGGTCGTCTTCGCTGATCTCGCCCACATACCCGATCAAGTGTGCCGCATACCCGTCGTTCGGATAAAGCCGCCGCTCCTCGTCGATCGTCTCCAATTCCGGCAGCTCGTTGCGATGCGCCTCAATGAACGCTTCTTCGTCCGCTGTAATGTCCTGTTTGATGGGAATCGGCTGATATCCCGGAGCCAGACGGAAGTGCTTCAGCGTATTGCGCAGCTGATCGAGATCCAGATCCAGACCCTTTGCAATCAGCGGCAGGTCGGCGTCCACATTGGGCTTTTGTTCGCGCAGCAGGAAGCACGACACGGAAGGGTAATTGTCCACCACCAGCCGATTCTCGCGGTCGAAGAGCTTGCCCCGCGCCGCCAGCACCGGAACCTTGCGGATGCGGTTCTGCTCGGCCAGCATGCGGAAATTGTCCGCCCCCAGCACCTGCAGCCGCCACAGTCCCGCCGTCAGCGCCAGCATCATCAGGAGGATGCCGTACTGCACCACCGTCAGCTTGAGAACGGGGACCTTTTCGTCGCGGTTGTGGATTCCGTCAAACATCTCTGTACGCCCTGATAAGCCTCTACTCCCTACTCCCTGCTTCCTCAGTCCCCAGTCCCTTAGTCCCTGCTCTTCAGTCCCCAGTCCCTTAGTCCCTGCTCTTCAGTCCCTTATCTGCGTCTTATCCAGCAGCGGGAAAAGCACCAGAGCGATGACCGAGTTGCCCACCGCTTTGAAAAGCTCCGCGAACCAGCTCCAGTCAAGATCCAGCCCCAGCAGAAAGCGGTAGATAAACAGATAGACTCCGCTGCACAGTAAAGAGAGCAGGAAATTGAGCGCCACACGAATGGTGTGGTTCTCCACGTCGATCCGGATTCCCACCGAAGCCGCCAAAAATCCCGAAATGGTCTTGGCGATTCCGTTTACCCCGATGGCGTGATGGGTCAGTGCATCCTCGAAGAGCCCCATGCATCCGCCCAGCAGTGTGCCTTGCACCGGACTGCGCCGGTTCAGCGCGAAATACACCGTCACCACCAGCGGAAGATCGAACCAAACGTGCCCCGGCAGCAGTCGCGGCAGCCACGCCTGCAGTACTAGCGATCCCAGCGGCACCAGCGTATACACCAGAACCGGGTAGCGGCGGATCTCCATGTCGCGCCGCATGCTCGAGGCAAGAACAGGCATCAGGGATTCCTCCGCGGCGGTTCACCGGGCTTGGCCGGCCCCTTGGCCTTGGGCGTGCCGGGCGCCGGGGCAAGGGTCTGTCCCGGTTTCGACACCACCTCCGGCTTCCCGGCGGCTGGCGGCTGCTCGGTCAATCCCTCCGGCGTCGGAGCATTCCCGGGCGTAAAACGGTCCGGATGAATCGCCTGCGGCGGATGCGCCATGATCGTCGGCGGCGCGGTCTCATGCAGCGGTTGTTCGTCCGGAGGAAGATTCGGGTCCGTCAATGCCGGCAGTCGTTCCGCCATGATCTCCGCGGCCTTCTTCTGCGCCTTGGCTTGTTCCACTTCCGGGCCCTTGAGCGCTTCGCTGGCCGCCATATCCTGCTGTTCCTCCGGCGAGAAGCGCGGCTGCATCGAGGTAATCACCAGCACCTCGTCCAGCCGGTCCAAGTGCCCCGCTGGCTTTACCATCACATCGATAAAGGAGTCGCGTTCCGGGTCCCGCACCACTTTCTCCACCACGCCCACCGGCAGCCCGCGCGGGAAAATCTGGTCGCCGCCGGCCGTCAAAACCTTCTCCCCCGGTTGTATCCGCTGGTCGGCCAGGATCCCCACAATCTGCAACTGCCCGACGCCATTGCCGCGCAGGATGCCGCGAATGCGCGTCGTCTCCAGGATCACGCCCGCCCCGCTCGTCTGGTCGTTGATCATCAGCACCTGCGCGGTGTGCGGATAAACCTCGCGCACTTTGCCCACGATGCCGTCCCCGGTGATAACAGCCATATCCGGTTCCAGGCCGGAGTCCTTGCCCTTGTCCAGATAGAGCACCCGCGACTGATCCGATCCGCTCGACCCGATCGCCTGTGCCGCCACTGTCTTGTAAACGTATTTCTCTTGGAAACTCAGCAGCGCTTGCAGCCGTTGCCCCTGCTGCGCGTCTTCCAGCAGCGAGGCCTGTTCAAGCCTGAGCCGGTCAATCGTCTTTTGCAGGTCCTGATTCTGCTCGCGGACGTGGCGAAGGTCCAGGTAGTCCTGCCACAGGCTGACGGTGCCCAATTTCATCCCATGGACCAGCCGCTCCGGCGGAGAAACCACGGCTTCCGCCCATAACCGGATCAGCCGAACCCCCGGTCCGTCCTGCAAGTCCACCAGATTGCGCCCTGAATCCGTCCGCCTCACCTGTACCGCGAGCCCGACAATCTGGGCCACCAGCAGGATGAGCAGTACGAGAAGATTCCGATAGCGAACGATGAACGGTTCCATGACATAAGCTCGCGCGGGGGGAGAATAGACGGAAAACAGGAGCAATACCAGTATAACTACCGCAATCGCATCCTACTCTTTCCCGGATCGGACGTTGCGGATCGTGGCGCGAGTGGGCGCAGACGTGCGGGCGTGCCCAAGCCGCCAGGATGGGCGCTTAGCCCCAGTTGCTCCGTGGTAAGATGATCGCGGATAGAGGGAGGGCCGGAGTATGGCCAGTATGGCCAATAAGAGCGCCGGTTCCGAGATAGACTGGCTGGCTTGCGAACTGATCGAATCGGTTCCCGGCAAGGTGTCGGGAAGGCCCGTCGTGCGTGGCACGCGCATTTTGCCCGACCCCATTGTGAACAGCTATGAACTGGGCGACAGCATCGAGGAAATCCACGAGGGATTTCCGACCCTCTCCGAGGACCGGATCAAGCGGCTGATCGCCTTTGCCCGCGACCAGCGCCAGCAGCGCTGCGCATGAAGATCCCGAACACCGGGAATTGGCTAGGCGGCCGCGATTCTACTTGCAAAGATTGCAGCTTTTCATTGATCTTGATGTGTTCATCCCGCTACTGACTAGTCTCGGGACGACTAGGAGCATCAGGCCCTCGAAAGAGGGCCTTAATCTTTTTGGGGTAAAAATGGACAGAGTTGCTGTCTCTGCGGCTGATCGATTTTGCCCACGAACAGCGCCGTCAAAAAGCAATGATGCCAAATATGATCAATCAATACGGCCCGCTTCGTGATTGATAGATCGTATGGACATGACAAAAGCCGTGGCAGAATTAGAAATCCTTCGAGGATTTATCGATTTTGTGAACCGTCAACTAGTGTCCTGAGTCATTAATTCGGTAAACAATATATGACAAGGAGCGTCTAACATGACAGGAGCTAGGTCATGAGACGTGGACGCCGATTGCCGGAGTTGGAACTCAGCGAGGAGCAGCGTG
>Ga0181535_10000407_pt1 | contig 64829 bp, 48 predicted proteins | sample PEATcosm2014_Bin_44_FD_119774 | JGI IMG/M metagenome (GOLD analysis project Ga0181535, IMG submission 119774) | Peatland microbial communities from MTU Mesocosm Facility, Houghton, MI, USA - PEATcosm2014_Bin17_30_metaG | ecosystem: Environmental > Terrestrial > Soil > Wetlands > Peat | place... | reverse complement strand
CCGCCCAGAAACAAGCCGGCGACCAGAATCGGCGCATAAGTGAGCGTCGTGCCGAGGTCCGGTTGGATGAGCACCAGGATCATTGGAAGTCCAACCAAGCCAAAGGCTTTGAAGATTTCAGTCCAGGTAAGGTTGCGGCCCCCGATGTTTGCGATGTAGCGGGCCACGGCGAGGATCAGCACGAGCTTCACCCACTCGGAAGGCTGGAATTGGACAGGCCCGATGGCAATCCAGCGGCGCGCGCCGAGGGCTTTGTGGCCGACGACCTTCACCGCGACCAGCGAGACAACGAAGATTCCGTAAAGCCACGGCGAAAAGTCGATCAGGCGGTGATAATCGATCTTGGCCAGGACAAACATGCCCACCAGGCCCGCTGCAATAAACAGGATTTGTTTCGTCCCGAAGCTGGCAAACCTTGTATGGACCGTGGCTGAATGAACCTCCAGCACTGACAGGCTGCAAAGCAGGAGTACGAGGCCTAACAGGGCCCAATCGAAATCGCGAAAACTCAGAAATCGGCGGATCGGCATCGTCAGTGCTCTTTCCGCCTCGCAGGAATCAGCGCCGCTACTTCTTGGAAACTTCGAACCGGCTCTGCCAGCTGCGGATTCGTGTCGCGCCGCGAATTCGAATCGCGGCGCGTACTTGTTGGCCAGGCTTCGTGTTGTGGCCGGACTTTCGCCGCCGGAGCGTTTTCGGCCACAACTCCGTTGCCATCGACATAGAAATGCCCGCTATGGATCTTCGGCTTCAAGCTTCCGCCTGTGCCGTCCGGCTCAGTCCAAACCGCGCCCACGTCAACCGGTCCCGCAGCTTTCTCCGGAGGCAAATTGCCCGCTTCGCGGCGCTTCTTATTCACGTAAGCTTCCACCACCTTCGCGCCGATGCGCGCCGGGTAATAACTGAATTCGCCATCCTGCCACAGGACTGCCACCACCAACTCTGGATTGCGCCGTGGCGTGACGCCCACGAACCACACGTTGGGAAAAGTAGCCCGCCCTTTACTGGTCTTCTCCAGCGCCTCGTGGCTCATTTGCTGAGCGGTCCCGGTTTTGCCGCCAAAGTCGATTCCCGGCAGGCCATCCCCTCCGGCCGTGTGGTAAAGCCCGGGCTGGGTCACTTCAAACATGCCGTTCGTGATGATGTCCCAATTCGCCGGGTCGATCGGAACGTAGGCGTCGCCCGTTCCCGGAAAACTGTCTGTCAGCGATTTGTAAAAGTCGGCCGAGAGCTCGTTGGGAAAGACCACATGCGGCCGCACCATGTGTCCACCGGATGCAATGCCGCCAATGATGCGCGCCAGTTGCATCGGTGTAGCCTCGACCGCTCCCTGACCAATCGACACGTCGAGCGTCTCGTCGGGATACCAACGGTGATGAAAATTCTTGATCAACCAGTCCGGCGAAGGCATCAACCCTGCCTGCTCGCCCGGCAGGTCGATCCCGGTCTTTTGTCCGTAGCCAAACTCCGTTGCGTACTTTACGATTCGATCGATTCCAAGCTTGTCGCCAAGCATGTAGTAGAACGTGTCGCAGGAGTACGGAATGGCGTTGTAGATGTCGACCGCGCCGTGGTGCTCGTCGCAGTGGTGGTAATAGCCGTAGGGTCCCCACCCGCCATTGCAAACGATGTGCATGTTCTGCGCAATGCCTTCCTGCAGCCCAGCCACTGACATCAGAATCTTGAAAGTCGAACCCGGCGCAAGCTGCGCCTGGATGGCCTTATTTAGTAGCGGATGATCGGGATCGGTGATGAGCTTGTTCCATTCCGTGCGATCGATCTTGACCGCAAACTCGTTGGGATCGAAGCTCGGCCGCGACACCATGGCCAGGATTTCGCCGTTTCGCGGATCCATGGCGACGATCGCACCATTGCGATCGCCCAGAGCAAGCTCGGCCGCGCGCTGCAAATCGTTGTCGATAGTGAGCCGCAAGTCCTGCCCCGGGACCGCGTGCTGAATGCCGAAATAGCCCACCTCGCGCCCACGGCTGTCGACGACCACCTCGCGCGAGCCGTCCTGGCCGCGAAGCAGCTCATCGTAGGTTTCTTCCACGCCTGCCTTGCCTACAACGTCGCCCGGCTCATAGTAGGCAAAGCGCGGATTGTTCAGATCGTCCTCGCTCACCTCGCCCACGTAGCCGATCAGATGCGCGGCAAATCCGTCGCGTGGATACAGTCGCCGCTCCTCATCGATGGTTTCAAGCTCGGGCAACTCATTGCGATGCGCCGCGATAAACGCCTGCTCATCGGCAGTCACGTCCAGTTTGATGGGGATCGGCTGATAACCGGGCTGCGTACGGAAGCGCCTCAGCATGGCCCGCAACTGATCGAGATCGAGATCCAGCCCCCGCGCAATCAAAGGCAGATCTGCGTCCACGTTGCGGTTTTGTTCCCGCACAAGGAAGCAGGTGACGGAGGGGTAATTGTCGACTACGAGCCGGTTCTCACGGTCGAAGAGCTTGCCGCGTGGCGCCAGGATCGGCTCCTTGCGAATCCGATTCTGATCGGCGAGCACGCGGTAGCTATCGACATTCAGTACCTGCAGACGCCACAATCCCGCAGCCAGGCCGAGCATCATCAAAAGAATGCCGTACTGCACAAAAGTCAGTTTGAGTGTGGAGAGCTTCTCGCCGCGGTTGATGCTCAAGGACATTGTTCTACTCTTCAGAATACAGCGGATTCAGTTCTTGCTTCTGGACTCGTGATCGCGATTCCTGTTCCCTATTCCCTATCCCCTAGTCCCTGTTTCTCAGTCCCTGACTCGAAGCCGGTCGAGCAGCGGAAACAGCACCAGCGCAATGACCCCGTTACCGACGGCGCGCAGCAATTCCGTCAACCAGTTCCAGTCCGCCGCGAGGCCGAGCAGAAAGCGAGCTACAAAAAGGTAGATAGCGCTTGAGAGCAGCGAAAGCGCGAAGGTGAGCAGCACCCGAATGATGTGATTATCGACGTCGATGCGAATTCCGACGGAGCCTGCCAGATAGCCGACGACGGTCTTGGCGATGCCGTTGATGCCGATGGGGTTATGCGACAGCGCATCCTGGAACAGCCCCATCACCGCTCCCATCAATGTTCCTTGCAATGGATTGCGGCGGCCCAGTGCAAAGAAGACAGTAACCAGGAGCGGAAGGTCAAACCACTCGTAGCGCCCGGCGACACGCGGCAGCCATGCTTGCAGCACCAATGCGCCGAGTGGAACCAGTGTGTAAACCAGTAGCGGATACCGCCGGATCTCCATATCGCGCCGGAATTCGGCGCCGAGAACAGACATGGCTATGGATTCCTCGGTGACGGCGATTGCGGTTCTTGCTTGGAAGACGGCTTGCCAGCACCGCCCGGCTCGCCGGAACCGGCGGAGGGGTGATTTGCCGCCGGCGTGGAACCCGCATCTGGCTTCGCACTCGAGTCGTCATTACTGCTGGCTGAATACTGGTCAGGATGCAACGGTTGCGGCGCCCGCGGTGCAATGGTCGGGTTAGTCGTATCGTTCAATGGCTGTTGATCCGGAGGAAGGTTGGGGTCGAGCAGGCCTGGTAGCTTTTCCGCCATGATCTCAGAGGCCTTCACCTGATCCTTGATCGCCGGGGTCACAGCGTTTTCTTCGCTTTGGCTTGCCGCAAGATCCTGCTCCTGTTGGGGCGGGAAGCGCGGCTCGGTTGAAGTAATCACCAACACCTCGTCAAGGCGATCAAGAGGCGCTGCCGGCGTAAGAATGATGTCAACGAGGCCGTCGCGATCTGGATCGCGAACAACCTTCTTCACCGCGCCCACAGGCAGCCCGCGCGGAAAGATCAGGTCGCCGCCCGCAGTCTGAACATGCTCGCCCGGCTTGATGCGCTGGTCGGCGGTTACACCCACTACTTCAAGCTGTCCCATGGCATCGCCCCGCAGGATTCCACGGATACGCGTCGTCTCCAGAATCACGCCCGCGCCGCTCGTAGCGTCATTGACAGCCAGCACCTGCGCTGTGTGCGGAAAGACATCGCGCACCTTGCCCACGATGCCTTCGGCAGTGATCACCGCCATATCCGGCTTGAGCCCTTCGTGTGAGCCCTTATCGATATAAAAAACGTGCGAACGGTCGGTCCCGCTCGTTCCATAGACTTGCGCGGCCAGTGTCGAATAGATATATCTCTGCTGAAAGCCAAGGATGGCTTGCAAGCGCTCGCCCTGGCGCGCATCTTCAAGCAACGCGGCCTGCTCCAGCCGCAGCCGATCAATGGTGTTCTCTAAATCTTTGTTCTGTTGGCGCACATGAACCAGGTCGATGTAGTTTGACCACGTGAACGACGTTCCCGTCGCGCTCCAGTGAATCAATCGCTCCGGTGGAGAGATTACGGCATTTGCCCAAAGCCGGATCAGCCGCACACCTCTGGGATCGGTGTCTTCGAGGGCGCTTATGCCGCTGCCTGTCCGGCGCACTTGCACTGCAAGCCCCATGAGCTGCAACATGAGCAACGCCAGCAGCACCACGAGGTTTCGGTAACGGGTGATGAACGATTCCATAACAACCAGTGATCCGTGTTCAGTGGACAGTGGTCAGATGCAGGCTTGAATGGTTTTCACTGATCACTGACAACTGTCCACTGATCACTGTCGTTAGTCGATCTTGATTTTCCGCAGCAAGCGGAAGTCCGACAGCATCTTGCCTGTGCCCAGAACCACTGAGGCCAGCGGATCGTCGGCCACGCTCACGGGCAGCCCTGTCTCTTCGCGAATGCGCTTGTCGAGATTCTTAATCAGAGCTCCGCCGCCGGTCAGCACAATGCCACGATCGCTGATGTCGGCTGAAAGCTCGGGCGGCGTGCGCTCCAGTGCCACGCGAATCGCATTCATGATGACGGCGATGCACTCGCCCAGCGCCTCGCGAATCTCGCTGTCGTCCACTGAGATGGTCTTGGGTACGCCCTCAATCAGGTTGCGTCCCTTGATCTCCATAGTCAGCGGTTTATCCAGCGGGTACGCGGATCCGATGTCGATCTTGATTTGTTCCGCGGTACGCTCACCGATCAAAAGGTTATATTTCCGCTTCAGGTAGTTGATGATGGCCTCGTCCATCTGATTGCCGGCCATGCGCACCGAGCGCGAATAAACGATGCCGCTCAGCGAAATCACCGCGATATCGGTTGTTCCTCCGCCAATGTCGACCACCATGTTGCCTGAAGGCTCGGTGATCGGCAGGCCGGCGCCGATTGCCGCCACCATCGCCTGCTCTACGAGATATACTTCGCTCGCCTTGGCGCGATAGGCCGAGTCTTCAACGGCGCGCTTCTCAACCTGCGTAATCTCAGAGGGAACGCCGATCACGATCCGCGGATGCACGAGCATCTTGCGGTTGTGCGCCTTCTGGATGAAGTAGTTAAGCATCTTCTCGGTGACTTTGAAGTCAGCGATCACGCCGTCCTTCATGGGCTTGATGGCCACGATGTTGCCGGGCGTCCGGCCCAGCATGTCCTTGGCTTCCTTGCCCACGGCCTCTACTTCACCGGTCGTCTTGTTAATGGCTACGATCGACGGCTCATTGACGACGATGCCCTTGCCGGCCGCGTAGACAAGAGTATTAGCGGTACCCAAATCGATCGCCAGATCGCTTGAAAACATGCTGAAAAGCGAGCGGAACCCATGGGACCGTGAGGAACGAGAGTGATATCCGTTCATTGACATGGAGAAATTGAATCTTCCTCAAAAAACTGAAATTTGACTGTGCCTCAAGGCCTATTGTACGGCTACTTGCCCTTGACCGTTGCAATTGGCGCATAGCACGAAGGAGTCAACCGGCCGCACTTGTGCCGCGTTAGTTAACGGAGGTCGCAACCCAACTCCCGAAATTGCGCCAACTGGCCGGAACCGAGTCCTTGGGCGTAGGCTGTTTGGCGGATTCGGTTAAGGTCGAGATGGGTTCTTCGCCGTCGAGCCACATCCCCATCCACGATTCACGAGCCACGAGGTGTTCATGTCCTATCCCACCTACCACAACCTGATCGGGGGCCAATGGATCCCCGCTGCCAGCGGCAAAACTATCCTCAACCTGAATCCGGCCGACCATTCTGACGTGATTGGCGCGTTTCCATCCTCCCACGCTGAAGACGTGGCCCTGGCCGTAGCTGCCGCTAAGAAGGCATTCGCCACCTGGCGGCTGGTTCCCGCTCCCAAGCGGGCGGAGATCCTCTACCGCGCCGGCACAATCCTCCTCCAAAACAAAGAAAAATACGCCCGAGAGATGACCCGCGAGATGGGCAAAGTCCTGGCCGAGACGCGCGGCGACGTGCAGGAAGCTATTGACGAGGCCTTCTACGTGGCCAGTGAGGGACGGCGCCTGTTCGGGATTACCACCCCCTCCGAGCTCCAGAACAAGTTCGCTATGTCCGTCCGCATGCCCGTCGGTGTCGTCGGCCTGATCACGCCGTGGAACTTTCCCATGGCCATCCCCAGTTGGAAGCTGTTTCCGGCGCTCGTTGCCGGCAACACCTGTGTTATCAAGCCTGCCACCGACACGCCGCTGTCGACCTACAACCTCGTCAAGGCGCTCATAGACGCCTGTCTGCCGCCCGGCGTGGTCAACATCGTCTGCGGAACCGGTTCCACAGCCGGCGCGGCGCTGGTGGAGCATCCCGACGTTCGCGCCATCAGCTTCACCGGCTCCAGCGCGGTCGGGTCGCTCGTTGCGCAGCGCGCCGCCGCCACTTTCAAGCAGGTCTCACTCGAAATGGGCGGGAAAAACGCTCAGATCGTTCTCGACGATGCCAACCTTGACCTCGCGCTCGACGGCGCGCTATGGGGCGCATTTGGCACAACCGGCCAACGGTGTACGGCAACCAGCAGGATTCTTTTGCAGAAGGGAATTGCCGCCGAGTTCACCGAGAAACTCGTCGCCCGCGCCGAAAAGCTCAAAATCGGCAACGGTCTCGATGAATCTGTCGAAGTCGGCCCGCAGGTGAACGCCAATCAGATCGAAACTTCCCGGAAGTACGTAGAGATTGCGAAAGGTGAAAGAGCGGAGCTCCTCTGCGGCGGCGATGCGCTGACTTCGGGCGCATATGCCCACGGCACATTCTTTGAGCCCACTGTTCTTGGTGGCGTCACGCGCACAATGCGCATCGCCCGCGAGGAGGTTTTCGGACCGGTTGTGGCGTTGATGGAATTCGCCGAATTCGAGGAGGCAGTGGAGATTGCGAATTCCGTCGATTACGGTCTCTCCACATCTCTCTATACCCGCGATGTGAACCGTGCCTTCGCGGCGATTCGCGATTTGGAGGCGGGCATTACGTACATCAACGCGCCGACGATTGGCGCGGAGGTGCACCTGCCGTTCGGCGGCGTCAAGCACACCGGCAACGGCCACCGCGAGGGCCTCGGCGCGCTCGACTTCTTCACGACCTGGAAAGCCGTCTACGTGGATTACTCCGACAAGCTCCAACGCGCGCAGATCGATAATGCGGAGTGAGGGACCAGCCGAACCGAGGCTATTCATCCGTAACTACGAAGAATTCCCTCTTGGTCGAAACCAGCCTTCCTTTTGAGTTGAGACTTGGGGCTTCCGATTCAAGTCTCGGTCTTGTTCTCTTCGGGATCGAAGGGGTTGCATGCATGTATTGGAGCAGCCAAGGGTGGTCTATCCCACTGAACGCCCAAAAATGTGAACGGGAGGCCACCAGCTGATTGAGAAGCAGGACCAACTCGTCGCCCGCCTGCTCCCGTCGAATCGTCTGGGGCGGAGCCTTTATTGCCCGCCTTTGACGGCGGACATGGTTCTTTCGAGGGAATATCTGGCAAAGTTCACAGTGATCCATCCGGAGCATTGCGCCCTTCGAAAGTGGAAAGAGAACCTCTGTTTCTTGATCCTTGAGCCCCGGAAACATTCGGCGTCCCGTCTTGTCCCTCGTAACCACCGGACAGTCGGAGGATATGAACGGGCTCCTTTCTGAGGCCTGTAAAATGGTCCACTGCATTTCGGAAATAGTCTTCGCGGTCTTCTCGGCTAACTCGAAAAACGTCGCTCTACTAAATGCGCCTGGATCCGCCTCAATTGCTCGAAGCTCTTCCATTACACTATCCCGTCTCACGATGAACCATTCATTTGACTTCGGCTCCCGCCCGGTAACATTTATTGAGACTTCTAGGGCGTTAATTGGAAATCCTCTCCTGCGCGACTCTGCGTTCATGTCAGCGATATACCCTTCGAGCGTGGCCTTGTGTTGATGGTCCATAAAGTCCCGTTGGTACGGAACTCGGACATTTTGTAGCGCAATCAATCGCGCAAGAGACAATCTTTGGGAGCGACTTAATTCCCTAGCACCTCCCGATAGAATCCTGATTATTGGCAAACCAGGCGATTCGATCTTCTGCCCGATTTGTTCCTCAAGGGTCATTTCGAGTGTTCCGTCTGCTCGATGAACGGTGTGGTAATCGCGTATATTTGCGAGGTTCTCAGGTCCAGCACGGAAGAGTTCGGCTCTCTTGCGCCCATAACAGAAGAGAAGGCGCTCATTGGGTTCAAGGAACCCTTCTAAGTACGCCTTCGTCACGTAGTGGTGTCGCCTCGGTTGACTCGGCATTTCGCGATTCCTTCGATCAATCATCTCGCGGAAATGGGATCGCCGGAAGGCAGTACCATGGGAATGCTATGGAAAAAACGTACGTCCCCGCCCCCACTCGCTACGACCACGCCAACTTCCGCCGCTGCGGCAACTCCGGCCTTGTCCTGCCTGCCATCACCCTCGGCCTCTGGCAGAACTTCGGCGGCGCAGACGTCTTTGAAACTGGCCGCGCCATGGTTCGCCGTGCTTTTGACCGCGGGGTGACGCACTTCGACCTTGCCAATAACTACGGCCCTCCCTACGGTTCGGCGGAAGAGAACTTCGGCACGATATTGCGCAAGGACTTCGGCGTGCGCAGGCACGTGAGCGGACTGCGTAACGAGCTCATCATCTCGTCCAAGGCCGGCTACGACATGTGGCCCGGCCCCTACGGTATCGGCGCGTCGCGCAAATACCTGCTCGCGTCGCTCGATGACAGTCTGAGGCGCATGGGGCTCGAATACGTTGATATCTTCTATGCACATCGGCCCTGGAAAAACTCCCCTCTGGAAGAGACCATGGGCGCGCTCGTCTCCGCTGTCCATCAGGGCAAGGCACTGTATGTGGGCATCTCGTCCTACAGCCCTGAACGCACCCTTCAAGCCGCGAAGATCCTCAAGCAGATGGGTGTCCCGCTGCTCATTCACCAGCCGTCTTATTCCATGTTTAACCGATGGATCGAGAAAGGCCTTCTCGCCGCGCTCCATGAAATTGGCGCTGGCTGCATCGCCTTCTCGCCGCTGGCTCAGGGCCTGCTCACCAGCAAGTATCTCAAAGGCGTCCCTAAAGATTCGCGCGCCAAGAGCGAAGGGTCCTCGCTGCTCAAGGAATTCCTGAGCGAGAAGAACCTGAAGAATGCCCGGGCCCTGAACGAGATTGCTCGCGGTCGCGGCCAGACGCTCGCGCAAATGGCCATCGCATGGGTGCTGCGCGACAGCCGTGTCACTTCAGCCCTGATTGGGGCGCGCAACGTCGAGCAGCTCGACGATTCGCTCGACGCGTTGAAGAAGCTCAAGTTCACCGCTGCGGAACTGAAGGAAATCGACCGCTATGCGCAAGAGGGCGCCGTCGACTTGTGGCGCAGAGGCCGCGAACAGATGACTTAGCACGCCACAAGTTTCCGGTGCCGAAAGCATTCGGCATGCATCGAACCAGGCAAGGAGCGAACCATGATCGTCGGCGTTCCTAAAGAAATCAAAGACAATGAAGCCCGAGTCGGCGTTACGCCGGCGGGCGTCCACGCGCTCACCAACGCCGGCCACAAAGTGTTGGTTGAAACCGAGGCTGGCGCGCAGTCTGGTTTTCCTGACGAGGAATACCAGAATGCCGGAGCGGAGATCGTCGGCGACGCCGGTTTTGTCTGGGGCAAGTCCGACATGGTGGTCAAGGTCAAGGAGCCGATCGAAAAAGAATACGGCTTCTTCCGCGAAGGCCTGGTTCTGTTCACGTACTTGCATCTGGCTCCATTGCCCGCGCTGACTGACAAACTTCTCGAGTCCAGGATCATCGGGATCGCCTATGAGACGGTGCGCGACCGGCAGGGAACATTACCCCTGCTCACACCTATGAGCGAGGTCGCAGGCCGCATGAGCGTGCAGGTCGGCGCCAGCTACCTTGAAAAGGAACGTGGTGGCCGAGGAATATTGCTTGGTGGCGTTCCGGGAGTTCCTCCAGCGCATGTCACCATTCTTGGTGGCGGCATCGTCGGCACCAACGCGGCCCGTGTGGCGCTCGGCTTCGGCGCTAAAGTCACTCTCATCGACGTGAACCTGAACCGGCTGCGCGAGCTCGAAGACATCTTCGGCGGGCGGCTCTACACGTTGGCTTCGAACAGCTACAACATTGCGCAGGCCACGCGTGAAGCTGATCTTGTCATTGGCGGCGTGCTTATTCCCGGAGCCACGGCCCCCAAACTCGTCACCCGCGGCATGGTGTCTCAAATGAAGAAGGGTGCCGTCATTGTGGATGTAGCCATCGACCAGGGTGGCTGCGTGGAAACGGCGAGGCCCACTTCGCACTCCAACCCCAGTTTTCAAGTCGATGGCGTGGTGCATTACTGCGTGACCAACATGCCTGGCGCGGTGCCGCATACATCTACACTGGCGCTCACCAATTCAACGTTCCCCTATCTGCTGCGCTTGGCCAATCTGGGTGCCCGCGAAGCTCTCCAGCAAGACGCAGGATTGGCCGAAGGACTAAATACATGGCTGGGAACGCTCACCCACCGTGGAGTAGCCGAAAGCCAGAAACGAGCGTGGACCGCTGCGGCGACTCTCATCGCTTGACGCAACGAATCCGCCGAGATCCCAGGATTGCAATGGAGCGTGTCCGTCTCAGATTCTTTTGTCCTTGACACGTTTGTCGCGCCTTTGTTAGCTTCCTCTCGCGGAAAAAGACTCAGAGAAATCCACCGCCAAACACAGCTTCACCGAACCGGCCGACGCTATTCGCGTGCCGGTGGAGGTGCTTGTGTTTGGGGTGGATTTTTGTCTTTGGCAGACTTTTAACGTCCTATTCCTCGAATGTTAATGAAATTGGCCAAGGATTGCTTTGAATCGTCTCGAACTCATTGACTCAAGGTGCCTGCTCGAGTCTGGAGTCTTTCTAGTCCTTTGTCCGCCACCGCGGACCGCCTGGACTTATCTCTCCTTTGACACACGTGTGTCAAAGGAATCTGGCTTTTTCATCCAGTTCAAATAAGCAATCGAGTTCTCCAATCATGGTGTCTGCGATTAGTCGATAGCCCTTGCGAACAGGGAATTCACTCAACCGCTTTTGAAACAGGGACATTGGGAGGCTATATGCATTCTTCGAACCGATCTGTGGGCCAACCCGCCGCAACCTGCAACGCAATGAAATTTCAGATGCGACGCTTCGGGTGGCTACTTCTTGCAAGCGTGCTTCTATTGATTTTTCCATCCCGCGCGGCGTTTGCTCAGTACGATACCGGAAGCGTTATCGGCGTCATACAGGACTCGTCCGGCGCCGTTGTGCCTGGCGTCAACGTAAATGCACTCAACAAGGCCACAGGCGTCGTTTATACGGGTGTATCGGGCACATCTGGCGAGTACGAGATCCCCAACCTGCACACCGGAACGTACAAAGTCACCGCCGAGCATGCGGGTTTCAGCACCGCCATCGCGGATGATGTTCTCGTTTCAGTCGGCGTCCGGCAGCACATTGACCTGATCCTCAAAGTGGGCCAGACTGCCACCACCGTCGAGGTCAGCGACGTCTCCCTGCAGGTTGACACCGAGGACAGCCAGCGCGAGCAAACCGTCTCCGGCTACCAGACTGAAGCCCTCCCGCTGGTCAGCCGCAACTTCTCTGACTTTCTCGCGGTCGTCACCGGTTCGCGCCAGGCGCCGACAGCTGCAACCACCAGTTCTATTTCCAGCCTGGTTCGCGAGGGCGCCTACAACGTGAATGGCCAGCGCAGCATGTTCAACAATTACTTGCTCGATGGCATGGACAACAACGCCTATGGCGAAAGCAATCAGGGCTTCGACAATCAGATCATCGCCATTCCGCCTGATTCCGTAGCCCAGCTGAACGTGGTCACCAACAACGAAAATGCGGAGTACGGCCGCTCCTCCGGCGCGACAATCAATGTTGCCTCAGCCAGCGGGACCAATAACTTCCACGCGCTGCTCTACGATTTCGTTCGTAACACCGACCTGAACGCCGAGGGCTTTTTCAAGCCCACACTCGTCGGAAGCACCGGACTCGCCGTTCCGTTCCAGAAGCCGACCTTCAACCGCAACCAGTTCGGTATGAACTTCGGTGGGCCGATTTTGAAGAATCACCTCTTCTTCTTTCTCGACTATGAGGGTTTCCGCCAGACCCTGCGGCCACTTTACGTATACACACTGCCCACTCAGAATGAGATCAATGGAATCCTGGTTGTGCCGGTCAAGAATCCGATTACCGGGGTTGTCTATCCAGCCGGCACCGCAATCCCGTCCGGCGCAATTAACCCGCTTTCGGCAAAGATCATTAGCTTCTACCAGCCATATATCAGCACGTTGCCGGTTTCAGGCGTCAGCACGACTGGCCTCTATTCCGATGACTACGCCAAGGAAGTTCCTTTCACTGACAACTCCGATAAGGGCGACCTCCGCCTCGACTACCAGCAATCGGCGAATAGTTCATGGTTCCTCCGCGTCAGCGATCGTAAAGAGGACGGTCTCAACTATCCCGTGATTCCTCTGCCGCTCGACAGCACGGCCAACGGCAAAATCCGGATCCTCGATCAGCAGGCGGCCCTCGGCTATACGCACCTCTTCGGGGCCAACAAGGTGCTGGATGCGCGCCTCGGCCTGTCCCGCACAAAGGCCGGAAAATTCACCCTTTCGATCGGCCAGAACGTTTTCACCATTCCTGGCCTCCAGGATGTGCCCCCGGCGATTGCGGGCGGTTTGCCTCAAGTCTCCATCACGAACTTCACAACCTTTGGGCGCCAGAGCACCAACCCGCAATGGCAGGACCCGGCGTTGCTTGACCCCAAGGGGAATTTCACCTGGATCCGCGGCAAGCATTCGCTCAAATTCGGTTACGAATATGAGCACATCTGGATGGCCGTCAACGACAACAACCCGCTCTATGGTTCCTGGACTTATGGTGGTGGTTACAGTACGTGCCCCTCGGGAACACCTGTGACCGGCCCTGCTTGCACCGGAACTAAAGTTGCCGACGATTACTGGGCTGACTTCCTGTTCGGTCTCACCAGCAGCTATCAGCTGGCCAACTATTTCGTTGTGCACCTGCGCCAGACTCTGGATAGCGCCTATGCGCAGGACGATTGGAAGGTCAATTCGAAGCTGACCCTTAACCTGGGCTTGCGCTGGGAGTACGGCTCACCCTACTCCGAGTGGAAGAACTACATTTCCAACTTCGATCCCGTAAATCAAGTGGTAGATACGATTTCGCCGGGAGCTGTAGCGGGCAACGGTATTATGCCGGTCACCGGAAGCGGCGTGTACGGCAAGACGCTGGTGAATCCTGACCTTGATGACTTTATGCCGCGAGTCGGATTCGCTGTTGCGGTCACGCCGGATACGGTCATCCGTGGCGGCTTCGGCACTGGCTACGTCCACTACACCCGCGCCGGCTCGGGCGACATCACGGGTATCAACGCCCCCCAAGCCCAATTCGCTGCGGTGACTCAGATCACTCCGTCCGCGGCAAATCATTGCACCACTCCTCTTCCGGCTCAGATCATTCCCACCGGCTCAATTACTCCGAGCTGCTATGCCACCGCCGATCAGGGCTTTCCTTCCGGCTTGGTTACCAGCTTCAACCCGGCTACTGACAACATCACCTGGGTTCCCAAGAACACGCGCGACAGCTACGTCGAAAACTTCTTCCTCAGCGTGCAGCGTCAGTTGACGAAGAACACTCTCGTCGACGTCGCGTATGTCGGTAACCACGGACTTAAACTGCAGGGCTTCATTAATGCCAACCAGAGAGTTCTCACGACACTTGGCACCACCAACGTCCAGAGATACTACCCGAATTGGCCCAGCGATATCACTGAAGCTCTTAACGAGTTCTGGTCAAACTACAATTCATTGCAGGTCCGTTACGAGCAGCGCCTTGTCGGAGGCCTGACTCTGTTGAACTCTTTCACCTGGGAGCACTCGCTCGACAACGCTTCAGCGTCGCTCGAAGGCAACACACCTTCGCCGCAAAACGGGCTGAGTCTCAAAGCCGATTATTCGCAGTCCGATTACAACTTGCCCGTTGCCAACGTAACGACTTTGGTTTATGACCTTCCCTTCGGGCATGGCCGCAGTTTTGTTTCGAATGCGAACGGTTTCCTTGACACCGCGATCGGCGGGTGGCAGATAAGCGCGATCAACACCGCGCAGGCGGGAACGCCCTTCGACCTGACTTATACGCCGAATTCCACCCAACAGGTCTCGCAACAAATCTCTGCAACCTATCGCGGAGCGAACGAATACCGGCCAGACTACGTGCCCGGACAGGCGATCACCCAGGGCAAAACGAACCGCTCAGCGAACACGGGCTATGTAAATTACATCAACCTTAACGCCTTCGTACTGCCGCCCGTTCAGGACGCAGCCAAGAACTATTTGAGCCCGTTCGGCAGCGCCAGCCGTAACCCGGCCCGTAGCCCGGCCTTCAATGAAACCGATCTTGATATCAACAAGCGCTTCAACACACCCATCGAGACCTTGAAAATTGAATTTCGCGCCGAGGCTTATAACGTGTTTAACCACACCAACCTGTATCTGCCCAGTTCGATCAGCGGCACGCAGGGCACCACGACGGCTACCTTGTCCACTGGAGCCACTCCAGCGCTTTCGCAGATCACTGGAGGCGTACCGACCTCCGGCGGACAAATCTCCTCGACCTTCGAGCCACGCATCCTGCAGTTCGCTCTGAAGGTCATTTACTAACTTGCATCAATCGGGCGTGCCGGTCACTTCAACGGTGACCGGCTCGTTCAGCGGGTTCCCGGGATTCACCCGAGGGTCATGCCCAACGAGAGACCAGAGTCTGGGCGGAACTCACAGCATCCACTTTGATTGAAGGTCGTGCAACGGCTCGTGGGTACGCTCGGCGTATCTTCTCACCGTGCGTCGGGTCGTATTTCGCCTTGGATCGTGTTGTTTTCCGTTATCCGGTCAGATCGAAAGGAAGGGACAGGCGTGCTCACGAGAGGAGAAATTCTCAGGCAATTAGGCGCCGCCGCGCCGCCGTGGGACGTGCTGGTGATTGGCGGCGGGGCTACCGGCCTGGGCAGCGCAGTCGAGGCTGCCGCGAGGGGTTATCGCACTCTGCTCGTGGAGCGCTCCGATTTCGCCAAGGAGACTTCCAGCCGCAGCACCAAGCTCGTCCATGGCGGCGTGCGTTATCTCGAACAAATGAACCTGACGCTGGTTCTCGATGCTTTGCGCGAACGTGGCCACATGGTGCGCAACGCACCGCATCTCGTCCACGATCTCAGCTTCGTCGTTCCGGCCTACAGCTATCTTTCTCTTCCTTATTACGGTATCGGCCTCAAGGTTTATGAACGGCTTTCCGGGAAGTTATCTTTGGGCCATTCGGAGCTGCTTTCTCGCGAAAGTACGCTGAAAATGCTACCCGGTGTGAAGGAAGATCACCTTCGCGGCGGCATTCTCTATCACGACGGCCAATTCGACGATGCCCGGTACGCCATATCTTTGCTCAGAACTCTCCAGGATCTTGGCGGAATTGCGATCAACTACGTTGAAGCTACTGGCCTCATCGAGCGTGGCGGCAAAATCGTCGGTATCCAGGTCCATGACCGCGAAGACGGCGCGGTTTTCGACCTGCAGGCCAAGGCAGTCATCAATGCGTGCGGCGTTCACGCCGAGCAGACGCTCGCGCTCAACGGCGGCGAGCGCAATTCGTTCCTCGTTGTCAGCCAGGGGTCGCACTTCGTCCTACCGCGCACCTTCCTGCCCGGGAATACCGCGCTGATGATTCCCAAGACAGAAGACGGGCGCGTTCTTTTCGCCATTCCATGGCTGGGCGCATTGCTCGTAGGAACCACCGACGTTCCCGTAGACACAACCTCGCCCGAGCCGAGAACCCTCCCGGAGGAAAAGCAATTCCTGCGCGACCACATCGCCCGCTATCTGGGCCACGCGCCGCGTTCTGAGGAGATTCTGAGTGTGTGGTCGGGTCTGCGTCCCCTGGTGCGCAAGGGTGATGTCAAAAGCTCAAAGCTTTCCCGCGATCACACCATCATGGTTTCTGGTACCGGCCTGATCACCGTTACGGGAGGCAAGTGGACGACCTACCGCCGCATGGGTCAGGACACCATCGATCGCGCCGCCCAGATTGCAGCGCTTCCCAGGCGCCCCTCTCCAACCCTTGAATTGAAGCTTCACGGATGGACTCCTGAAGCAACCACGGCGAACTCCGCATGGGAGAGTGTTTACGGTTCTGACCTGCCGGCACTTCGCGCTCTTTCCGCCCAAAAGCCAAGCCTCGACGGCTTGCTGCACCCTCGTTTGCCTTTTCGGATGCGCGAAGTAGTTTGGGCGGCGCGCTATGAGATGGCGCGATCCGTCGAAGATGTGCTCGCTCGGCGCACGCGCGCACTGTTTCTCGATGCGCGCGCTGCCATTGAAGCCGCGCCTGCTGTCGCGGATATTTTGGCCCGCGAACTCGATCGCTGCGAAGGCTGGAAGGAAAACGATTTGCGGAGTTTTCGGGAAACCGCGAAAGGCTATCTCTACGAGGAATAAAAGGGGCGTCGCGATCCTCTTACGGCTGCACGCCCGGCGGAATCAGCAACGTAAGCGAATGGGGCACGACTTCCAGCCGCACCGGCAGATGGCCCAAAACCTCTCCATCCGCTTCGACAAACAGTTGATCAACAGAGCCGTCGCATGCCCGGCACTCGATCGATGGTGAATCCATTAACTCCACTGCGCGATTAAACGTGTGCCGCCCGGCGATCACCGCGAGCAGGAACGACATGTACTGCAGCCGGCTTTGCGTCTTGAACGCCAGCATGCTCAGGCTTCCATTCCGTAGACTTGCGCCGGGAGCAAGAGTCCGTAAGACTCCCCCAAAAGAGCGCACCCGCACCGCAAGCAACTGCGAAACCTCAACCACGCGTCTGGCGCCATTGCCATTCAGTGGCAACTGCGCCTCGAACAACGGAAACGATGAAGTTGCCCAGATGCGAAATGCCTCGATGAGATAGAGAACATATCCCAGGCGTCGCTTCAGACGGGAATCCAGCCGCGACATCAGCAAAGCATCTGCGCCGATTCCCGCCGCAACGATGAAATACCGTGAGCCGGGATTCCCATCAGCATCCGAATAGTGAATTCGTCCAACCGAAATCTGCGCCGGTGTGGCATCGAGCAGGATACGCGTCACCTTCGCCGGCGATGCAATCAATCCCAGATCCGCTGCCAGCGCGTTGGCAGTACCCAAGGGAACCACTCCCAGCGCCACGTCGGTGCCCACAAGGCTTTGCACGGCCTCATGAACTGTGCCGTCGCCACCACAAGCCAGCACCGTATCGAAACCTTGTCGAACGGCCTTTTCTGCGATCGTCGTCGCGCTGCCCGGCGCGCCCGTTTCAAATGCCTCGGACTCCACACCCGATCCACGAAGCACAGCCTGAATATCGCCAACGGCCGCTTTTCTCCGCGAGGAGTGCTGTCCTGAAGCCGGGTTGTAAATCAGCGCCACGCGGCGCATTGCGGGTTTCACTTGGGCGGTGGGTCCTGTCTGATCAAAGTGCCCTTTGGCACATCTTCTTATCATCGCAGATTTGCAGACGGAATTGCGGTTTGCCCGCTCCGGATCACACGAATTATGTACTTGGGTAGCTTTGAATGCGAACGCAGACCGAACGAAAACTTAACCGCACCTGTCACCTTCATGCATCTGGGCGTCGACGAATCTCCAGGCAATCGAGTTCTCGTAAGATGCTGAATGATTTGTTCCGACTTACTGCCGAAAATGCCAAACAAGCCAGACGGCATAAAGGCACAGCGCGGTTGCCCCTTCGATTCCGAAAGCCCAACGAACGCCCTTTCCCAGAAGCCTGAGGTCGACGACAACCTCGGGAGGTTGCGGTGTCCGCGTGTCAGGCTCTTGGTCCGCAATTGCCTGATCGCAAGTGCTGAGGCCGGAAAAACGGCCTAGCTTCAGATGAGATAGGGCTCGGGAAGACGAAGCCGCGAGGAGGTGATCGCCTTTCAATCGTTGCGTTGCCATGGTGTCATCCTCCTTTGACTCCTATCGGCACTGGGCCGCAGGGAATCAGTCGAGGTGGAGAGCAATGACACCCGGCAAAGAAAGGGGCATTCCCTCGCGGTCGATGACCCATTATCGTTTCGAACAAACGAGGTAGCGAGTAATTTGAAGCGCGCCTAAACCTAGTAGTCCCAAGTTGGTAACCAGTCTCGCGCGGTGGCCCATCTTGGTTCTTCGCAGCCTGTAGCCGTCGTCACACTCCAATCACTCGGCCCGGCTATCATGCCACGTAGAGGCATCGTCTCTTATGAATCCCATCGGCAATACGATACTCATCACTGGCGGCGGCTCCGGCATTGGCCGCGGTCTTGCTGAATCTCTCCACGCGCTCGGCAATCGTGTGATCATTGCAGGCCGCAGGAGTCACGCACTCGACGAAACCATCGCTGCCAACCCCGGCATGAAGGCGATGACGGTTGACCTGCGAGATCCTGCCTCACTCAGCGCCTTCGCCAGCCAGGCCATTGCTGAATTCCCCGCAATAAACATCCTCATCAACAATGCTGGTATCATGCGCCGCGAGAATCTTCTGGAGCAGCAGCCCGATCTGGCTGATGCAGAGGCCATCATTGCCACGAACCTGCTTGGTCCCATCCGCCTCACCGCCGCTTTGCTGCCGCATCTCAAAAAGCAGCCGCACGCCGCCGTCATCAATGTCTCGTCAGGTCTGGCGTTTCTGCCCATGGCAAGTACGCCCACCTACTGCGCTACCAAGGCCGCGCTCCACTCTTACACGCTTTCGCTGCGCGCGCAGCTCCGCAACACCAGCGTCGAAGTCATTGAGTTGATTCCTCCGTATGTAGCCACCGACCTGATGGACGGTGCGCAGAATCCGCGGGCAATGCCTCTCGATAAATTCATCGCCGAGGCCATGGAAATCCTCAAGGCTGAGCCGACCCCGCCGGAGATTTGCGTCGAGAATGTGAAGGGCTTCCGCTTTGCCGCGGAGAATGGCAGCTTCGAGGCGATCTTTGAGCGACTGAATGCGTCATAGACCGAACTCCGCCGCGCCTTTGGCACTATTACGACTCCAATTTCCGAAGCCTCCACAGGCGTCCTCATCTTATTACCCGGCCGATCGCGTTTAATGCTTGCCTCCGTTGCCGGGAGCATTGAAACTCATTACAATGCCCCGTTCGGATAAGGGGCTCGAATCTACATGGCCACCATCCCCGACCTCACCCTCGAAGCCGGCCTTCCCGCGAATCTTGACGCAGAAAGGACCATCCTCGGCGCGATCTTGCTCGACAATGCCGCCCACGCCGAGGCTGCCGAGTTCGTCAAGTCTGACGACTTCTCGCTCGATTCCCATCGCCGTATCTTCCTGCGCATGACCGAGCTGATCGACACCGGTCGTACGGTAGACATCGTCACGCTCTCCAACGAGCTGTCGCGCTACAAAGAAGTCGAGTCCGTCGGCGGAGTGGCCTACCTTGCATCGCTCACCGAGGGCTTGCCGCGTCGTCCGGTCATTGAGGATTACGTTCGTATCGTCAAAGACAAGAGCATGTTGCGCCGTCTCATGGGCATCTGCTCGGCAGCCATCGCCAAGGCCGCCGACCAAAGCCAGGACGCCATTGGCGTTCTCGATGAGACCGAGTCGCAACTGCTGGACGTAAGCCAAGGCAGCCTCAACCAGGGCCTGCAGCCCATTGAAATCATCGTTCGCGACTCCTTCGGCTCCATCGACAATCTCTACAAGCAAAGCAGGGAAGTCAGCGGCCTTGCCACGGGTTTTACCGATTTCGACCGCATGACCAGCGGGCTCCAGAAAGGCGAGCTCATTATCATCGCGGCGCGGCCCTCCATGGGCAAAACCGCTCTGGCCATCAACATCGCCGAGAATGCCGCCCTTCGCTACGGTTCTGTTGTAGCCGTTTTCAGCTTGGAAATGAGCCGCGAATCCCTTCTGCGCCGCATGTTGGCCTCTCAGGCGGGCGTCGATCAACAGAAGATCCAGAAAGGTTTCATCGGGCGCGCGGAGCAGGAGCGACTGCAGACCGCGCTGAGCCAATTAGTCGAGGCGCGCATGTTCATCGACGACTCCGCAGGAGCCACTGTTTCAGAAATGCGCGCCAAGGCACGCCGCCTGAAGCAGAACAATGGTGCCCTTGACCTGATCATGGTCGATTATCTCCAACTCATGTCTGCTACTTTGCCGGGCGTAAGTCGAAAGGGATTCGAAAACCGCGTTCAGGAAGTCTCAGCCATTTCGCGCGGCCTCAAAGCAATGGCCAAGGAACTCCAGGTGCCCGTCATCGCACTCTCCCAGCTTTCGCGCAGCAACGAAAAACGCGATGACAAGCGGCCCATGTTGAGCGATCTGCGTGAGTCAGGCTCCATTGAGCAGGACGCCGATGTGGTCGCCTTCATTCACCGCGAGAGTTATTACAACCGTGACGAGAACATGGCCGACGCCGACAGGTCCAAGGCGGAGATCATTATCGCCAAGCAGCGCAACGGCCCCACTGGTATCGTCCAGATGCACTGGAACGCGGCCTTCACACGCTTCGATGGCGTGGATACGGGGCACCAGTCGGAATAATTCCGATTCAAGACCGGGCGGCCTTGCATCCGCATCGCCGCGTCGCTATCTTTGTCGAAGCGTCGTAAGCAGCCCCACCGACATCCATGGAAGTTCTCAAACGCCTCTTCGAACAGTACTTTCACTCGCCACCCGAGCGTGTTCAGCCGCTGCAGGGGCAACTCGGCGGCTCCGGCCGCGTCATTGTTCGCCTCACTGGTGCGAAGCAGAGCGCTATCGGGATTCTCTATTCAGTCCGCGAAGAGAATGTGGCTTTTCTCGAGTTTTCACGCCACTTCCGACGCCACGGACTTCCCGTTCCAGAGATTTATGGCGCGGATTTGAGCCAGGGCGCTTACCTCGAAGAGGATCTGGGCGACACCACTCTCTTTGAGTTTCTCAGCGCCAATCGTTCCGGCGAATCCATCGCTTCGCAGGTTGTTGAAGCGTACCGGAAGATTGTCGCCATTCTTCCTCGTTTTCAAGTCGAATCCGGCCGCGATCTGAACTACAAGGTCTGTTATCCGCGTGCAAGTTTCGACCGTCAATCCATCGCCTGGGATCTGAATTATTTCAAGTACTACTTTCTCCGTCTCGCGGGGATTCCTTTCAACGAGCAAGCCCTCGAACTCGATTTCACGCGCCTGACGAAGTTTCTTCTTGGCGCGCCTCACGACTTCTTTCTCTATCGCGATTTTCAATCGCGCAATATTATACTCCGCAACGGGGAGCCGTGGTTTCTCGACTATCAGGGCGGACGCAAGGGCGCTCTGCAATATGACATCGCATCGCTTCTCTATGATGGCAAGGCCGATCTGCCGCCGGGCCTGCGCCACGAACTGCTCAACGACTATCTTGACTCGCTCGCCGGATTTATCGATCTCAAGCGCGATGCATTCATGGAGCACTACTACGCGTTCGTCTATGTTCGCATCCTGCAGGCGCTAGGCGCCTACGGTTTCCGGGGATTCTACGAGCGCAAGCCGCATTTTCTCGAAAGCGTTCCTTACGCGGTGAAGAACCTGCGCTGGCTCGCGGAAAATGTAGAGCTGCCCATCGCGCTCCCCGCGCTTCTCGACGCGCTCGAACGAGTGTCATCGAACGACAAATTGCAACGCAAAGCCGCGCCTGCCAAGGGCCTCACCGTTCATATTTTCAGCTTCTCTTTCCATCGCTCCATGCCGCTCGATGAATCAGGCAACGGCGGCGGATTCGTCTTCGACGCCCGCAGCCTTCCCAATCCTGGCCGCGAAGAGCAATTCCGCTCGCTCACCGGCCGGGACGCATCGGTGATCGAGTATCTCAACAAGCACTCGAGCGTCCACGAGTTTCTCTCCCACGCCGTTTCGCTTGTCGACGCCAGCGTGACCACTTATCGTCAGCGCTGTTTTACAAGCTTGATGGTTTCCTTCGGTTGCACTGGCGGCCAGCATCGCTCGGTCTATTTGGCGGAGCAGTTGGCAAAACATTTGCGCGGCGTACCGGGCGTTGATGTCGTCGTCCGTCACGTCGAGCTTGAAAAGCTGGGCATGTCCGGAGAGGCCGCCCAATGAAAGCCATGGTTCTTGCCGCCGGGCTCGGCACGCGCTTGCGTCCGCTCACGGACCACCGCCCCAAGGCATTAGTGACCCTCGCCGACCGCACGCTGTTCGAGATCACCCTTCAACGGCTGCGCTCATTCGGCGTGAATGAAGTGATTGTCAATGTCCACCACTTCGCCGATCAAATAGTCGATTACCTCTCTGCTAATCGCGATTTCGGCATGCGAATTGAGATCTCCCGCGAAGATGTTCTGCTCGATACCGGCGGTGGCCTGAAGAAGGCCGCATGGTTCTTCCTTGAAGACGACGGGAGTAAGAACGAGCCCTTTCTCGTTCACAACGTCGATGTTCTCAGCAATATCGATCTCGCCCAGATGATGCGCTTCCACATCGAACACGGCGCCCTCGCCACACTGGCCGTTCAGCATCGCGACGCTTCGCGGCTCTTGCTGTTCAACGAACATGACCAGCTCTGCGGCCGCCGCGCAGGGCGCGACGCTGAAATCGAGTGGGCCATCCCCGCACAACAGCCTCGCGCGTTCGCCTTCTCCGGGATTCACGTTCTTTCGCCGCGCATCTTCGTCAAGCTTTCGGAGGAGGGCGCTTTTTCCATCATCCCCGCGTATTTGCGACTCGCCGCAAAAGGTGAGGCGATCCTGGCCTTCCGCGCCGACGAATATGAGTGGCGCGATCTTGGCCGGCCTGGAGACATTGTCAAAGCGGAAAGCGATCTGGCAAGCGCAAAGTTCCCCTCCAGTTGACGCAGCAACGATTCGTCTCCGGGCTTCTTAGAAACCGCGCGGGCAATTCTTCATGGCTCATTCAAAATAAGCGCAACTCTTCCCACGAGCAGATTGTTGGGAGATTCCTCCGAATCCACGTCGATCAGGTCCACGGGATAAGCCAGGTTGTGAGGGCGCAACACAAGACGGCCGGCAAGAAAATCCACGTATCGAAGCGCCAAGTGCGAGCCTTGCCGAACCGCGCAGAGGTTCGCGCGATTGGGGCGGTAAGGCAGCAGTGAATTATAGTGCCGGTCGATGAGCGCAATCGCCTCGGGGAGCAGCAAAGGGTCCATCGGGGGAGTGTCGGCCGCCGGTACGCGTACTGCGACAAATCGTTCCCATGCGTGGCGGCTACCCGGCGCGCGCGAATGAATCGATTCAACCGTGACCGCTGGCACGTACAGCAAGGACTGAACGGCCGATCGGCGGATCACCGGCTCAAAGAGTGCAACAGCATGCGACACCACCGGGATGCTGCACACGCCGTTGCCGGCAGGCTCCGCTGTGATCTGCTGAGCGGAGGGCAGCAGGTCCACCACCGTAAGACGCTGCGCCTTCAGGATGCGGTCCATAGCTTCCAAAGAGAGTTGCCGGTGGCCGTGCAGAAAATTCGACAAGTGCGATTGCCCGAACCCGGTTTGGCGGCCCAGCAGCGAGACGCTGACCGTCCCCCGCTGCACCCTGCGCAACAGTTCCATGCGAAGCCGGTCGTGCATCTGTGTGAAATTCATCTGTGGAAAATTCACCGCCAGCAATGAGACAGATGCTTATCCTATTGCTCTCAGAAAAGGTATTAGTGGTTGATTGACTTAATTCTGAGCGTCCTGCCGGGGTTTTAAAAGAGAATGACCGGAAAGTTGTAGAAGCGTATTGACGCATAGGAAGCACAACCGTACATTTGGTTAACTAATCAAGCACTGACTTGTGGGAATCTTTTGGGAAACGCTCTGTTGCCGCCAGCTTGGACGGGGGCGAAAGTCCGTCCTTTGTGGTTGTGATTCAGCATTGCCGGAGGAAATTTAATGAATTCGGCATTTCCATTCCCGTACCACGGCGGCGCGCTGTGCGCCGAGGACAAGTCATTCAATAATTCCAGGATCTGCGCGCCGATGGTCATGACAGAAAACATGAGAGCACAGGCGGCAATCCCCCATCAGGACGCGAGAAACCTGAGTTGTCCGGCCTGGTTCTCTACACCCCGGGGAAAAACGTGCAACACAAGATTCCGTCGGGAGATGAAAGATATGCGGAGAATCGGTCATGGAAGTGCGCGTGCAATTGAAGATTTGCGAAGGGTGTGGTTGCCTTTGGTTCAGGGCCCAAACTCAAGGGAGTGTTTATTGCAGGGAGTGTGAATCTAAACTACAGGATTTTCCATCGCCGGGGAGTCGCAAGGTCCGCGGACGTCCGGTCCGCAAGCAGCTTTCCCGAGTTTGGGCGGTGGCTGAGGCAACAGGGGGTGTGCAATGAGCGCAGCCTTCCAGTTGCCGATGGAATGGGAGCCCAGTACTGCTGACGCAGCCTGGCAAATCGAGCAAAGGAGATCGAAACGACAATCCGAGGCCAGGGAAAGATTAGGGCTTGAGAAGCACGGCCACAAGCCTCCGGCCAACCTGGCGTTCTACAGGAAACATACGGAGAAATTATTGCGGCGTTATCTTTACGCGTCTACCCAAGTGGGAAGGGCGCCTTCAATTCTGGGCGATCCTATAGGGCGTGGTTGGGCATCAAGCCGGCCCATTCGAACCTTCGAAGATGCAGTCATTTTCGTGCTGGATATTGAGAACTGTCTTAATCAGCTCGACATCCTCGATCGTGAACTGTTAAGCCGGGTCGTGCTGCAGGATTACACGCAGGAAGAAACGGCAATGATGCTTGGCATAGGGATGAGGACCATTGGTTACCGTGTTCCTCTGGCCCTGGACAGGCTCACAGAAATACTGTTGAACGCCAATCTGCTCGTTTTGCCCCAGTGATGCGATGCACCAATGAACTTCCGGCACAGGGGAGCGCGAATCGCGCTCCTCTGTCTGGTCAGCGAGAGCGCGGAAGGACCACGTGAAGTCTGCGCAGCTCGCCATCCGTGCACAGCTCCCTTCAATTTCGCTTTTCCAATGAGTCGATGCGCGGGGATGGTTTTGCGTCTTGGTGGACGTTCTTCACCCCGTCATGACAGAATCCGTATCTGTTAAGGCAATTCCAGTGAAGGAGCCCACTCCCATGCGTTCCGCAATTTTCGCAGGAGCCGTTGTTGTTTTATCGTTAACCGCTTCTCTGGTTGCACAGCAACCCGCGCCGACCACGGCATCGCAAGCGCCCAATAGCGACACAAGCTACATTGACCCGCAGGGAACAGCTCACGTGACCCGGGTAATTCCGGTGCCGGCAACCATAAGCCCCGAAGCGCAGCAATGGCTGAACCAAGCCGCGCCCGATCAGGCGCCGCCGGAATCTCTTGCCGAACGCCGCGCACGTATGGACGCGTTCACAGCGCTGGCGCGCATTGCCTGGACAAAAATCTGTCCCAATCAGGTCGTCGAGGACAAGATCGCTGGAATCCCGGTGCACATTGTCACCCCGCCCGAGATCCCGCCCGCTCATCGCGACATGGTCTTCATCAACTTGCATGGCGGTAGCTTCAACTCCGATTCCGGTTCCTATAGTGAATCCATCCCTATCGCCAGCTATGCGAAAGTCAAGGTTGTAGCCGTGCTCTACCGCCTAGCGCCGGAAAACCCATTTCCCGCGGGCGTTGACGACGCGGTTGCAGTTTACAAAGAGCTGTTGAAAACACACAAGCCATCGCACATCGTCATTTATGGAACTTCGGCCGGAGCCATTATGACGGGCGAAGTGGCTGTGAAACTGAAGCAGTTGGGCCTGCCCATGCCGGCGGCTCTGGGCATCTTCAGCGGTATCGGCGACTTTGCGCGCGCCGGGGATTCAACTGCCATTTTCACCCTGCGCGGACTGGCGGGGCATCTCGATCCGCCGGCGCCCGGCCCACATGATCCCTACTACATTGGCAGCACCGATCCGAAAGATCCGGTGCTTTCTCCGATTTATGCTGACCTGCACGGCATGCCGCCCACGCTCTTTGTCTCCGGCGAGCGCGACGCCCTGCTTAGCGGCACGGCGAACCTGCATCGTGCATTTCTTCGCGCGGGTGTCGACGCCCGGCTCGTGGTCTTCGATGCGATGCCTCACGCATTCTGGTACAACGCGCAGTTGCCCGAGTCCATTGAGGCAAGTCACATCATGGCGGACTTTCTTCTCGATCACGCCCAACAGCAAGCACACCACGAGCCGAGGTGATACAGCTCTACACCACAGAGTTCCGCTTGATCGCCTCGCGATACCAGCCTGCGCTTAGCTTCGGGGTGCGCTTTTCGGTCTTGAAATCCACGTAATGAATTCCGAAGCGCTTGCTGTAGCCATCGGCCCACTCAAAGTTATCCAGCAAACTCCATACAAAGTACCCTTTCACAGGAAAGCCTTCTGTCGCAGCGCGATGCAGATGCGTGAGATGGTTGCGCAGATACATTACGCGATCGGTGTCCTGGATTCGCCCATCGGCGGTCAGCACATCGTCTGCCGAACATCCGTTTTCCGTAATGTAAATTCCGCGCGGATGCCAAAGCTCGCAGACGTTGCGAACCCCCCAGTACAACACCTCGGGGCCGACAGCGATCCACGGAGAAGCCATACGCGGGTAGGAAGTTTGGCGCGGCACGAGAGCGTATCCACGTGGGGAATCATCCGCGCGCACATAAGACGGCGCGTAAACATTCAGTCCGAGAAAATCGATGGGGCTGCCGATTGCTTGCATGTCGCCGGGCGCAACTCGCGGTCCATTCTTCCCTTCGCGCTCCAGGTACCCTTCGGTGTACTTGCCTTCGAGAACGGCGGTCAAAAATGAGGCGTTTTCTTCGCGCGTCGCCCGCTGAGCGGCACGGATGTTTCTCTCGTCCTCGATCACCGGCACGAAAGACGTCGGATTCTCGGCCAGGCCGACTTGGGCTTTCGACGCGCTCGCGCGGATCGCCTGTACTGCAAGGCCATGCGCAAGCACGGCATTGTGCCGAACCTGGTTCACTTCGTTCGCTGGCAGCTTCAGTCCCGGCGCAAATGTCCCTTTCTCATAGCCGAGGTTGGTGAATGAATCGAATTCATTGATGGTCATGAAATGCTGCACGCGGTCAGAAAGATTCGCCGCAACATAGCCGGCGTAGTCTGCGAAGGCCTTCGCGGTGTCACGCGACTGCCATCCACCTTCGAGCGCGGCGGGAAGATCCCAATGAAACAGTGTGACGTAGGGTGTAATTCCGTTGGCGAGCAGGTCATCCAGTACCCGCTTATAGTGATCCAGGCCCAAAGGATTGGGCTGCCCAGTGCCATCGGGAAAAATGCGGGGCCAGGCGATCGATAACCGATACGCACTCACGCCAAGATCTTTCATCAAGCGCGTATCTTCCTTGTACAGGTGGTATGAATCGTCGGCGACGTCGCCGGTATCGTCGTTATGGACCTTCCCCGGCGTGTGCGCGAACAAGTCCCAGATCGACGGCTTGCGCCCGTCCTCTTGGACCGCGCCTTCAATCTGGTAAGCAGCGGTGGCACAGCCCCACACAAATCCCTTTGGGAATTCGCGGGTTTGAGCGGCTGCGGTCGATTGGCCCTGCAAACTTTCGGGCGTGGCCACATTGGCCAGCGCGGCAGTTGCGGCGACAGTCTTGCCGAACTGGCGGCGGGTTATATCTCTCATTTGCTCCATGCCCTTTCATGGGAACAGGATTCGCGGCGTCCCGACGAACGCAGCTTCGCAACCAAAGGGCAAGTATATAGGAGCAGATTTACGTCGATCGGCGATCGCTAATTCGCCTTTATCGCTGGATTTGAGCGTCTTTCACACTCGCCGCCAAAATCTCAAGCCGGCTCGGATCGGCGTCGCTCACGGCAATGATTTCCAGACCGTTCGCCTCAACCGCATCCAGATGGAATCCTGCGTGGGATGCTTCAAACGGCGGGGGTGGCCCAATGCCAATTGGCTGCCTCATCAATACTGACGCGCGGTGCCGGCCAATGCTGAAGAGGAGCTGCGCGGTGGGCTGACCATTCAAATACGCAAGATTGGCTCCCTCAAGAGTCATGCCTTCAGGCGGTGTATCTGGAATGTTGAAACTGAAGGGAAGCTTGCCCTGGAACCATGGTTTCACTGTGTGCCGATCGGACGACACCACTTGCGGCTCACTTGCAGCCAACGAAGCGATATGGAGATCGGTTACTTCTGCGGCAAGAGCCGCACGCTGGGCTTGAAGCGCATCCAGGCTTTGTCTGCGATACTGCACAATCCCCAGCACGCCGAGCGCGAAAATGAGCAAAACCGATGCCCACGCGACAACGCGAGGCCACGCGAAAGGCTTGGAAGATGATCCACCGTGTGAGATGGATTTGCGTCCGCCTGAATACGCCGCGCCGGTAGTAACGGAAGCGGCGATTCGTTCCTGCAACTCCGCGGGCAATGCATACCGCTGGCCTGACTTTGCCACAGCGCTCTTCAGCAACCAACCATTGACCGCGAGATTCGCGCAAAGGAGGCAATCGTCAATATGCGCTTTGGCGGCGGCAAGCTCGTCGGGCGAGAGCTCACCGTCGACAAGTGCCGTCAGCACTGCTTCGGAAAGATGATCGCTCATCCGCGCTCCTCCCATCCGTTCATGCCACGAGCCTCCAGCTCATGGCGCAGAAAGTTCCGCGCCCGTGCCAGGCGCGACATTACGGTTCCGATGGGTATGTCCAGCACGCTCGAAATCTCCCGGTATTTCATTTCTTCAACGTTCGACAGCAGGATCGCTTCAAGTAAATGCGATGGCAGTTTCTCCATCGCCGCGCGGACCATCTCGTGGTCAAGGAGCCGAAGCAGTTCCATCTCCGGCGTTCTTCTTTCGATCATTGCTTCGGGTTGCGGCCCCAGGCGCGTGCCGCTTTCAGCCTGCTCTTCTTCAAAAGTGACCGTTCGCATGGCTGCCAATCCACTTCGCGACGTCAGGTAGGTATTGCGCAGGATGCGGAAGATCCACGCCTTGAAGTTCGTGCCGGGCTCGAAGCTCGAGAATCCGCGCAGCGCCTTGAGCATCGTCTCCTGCACCAGGTCCTCCGCTCCGTCCGGATTGCGCGCCATCCATCGGGCGAAGTTATAGAGAGAGGGAAGCAGAGGCAGGGCCAAGTCCCCGAAAGACTCAGGTTCGGGGCTTGCCTCTCGAGCGTCTCTACGCCACGGCAACAGGCTCATTCCGCTCTTCGCTCCACGGATTCTCTTCTTCTGATATCCAAAACTGGCGCGAGAAGAAACTATTCCCCGAAACCGATGGAATATTTGGCGCCCCACTCAGTTTGCCTCAGTGGAGGGAATTATGGCCAACCATTCGCATCCGCAACGCAGATACGATGAGCCGTTTGCCGCGATAGCCACGGATCGTCAGATAGACCCGCACGATGGAATCGATCGCCGCGGCTTCCTTAGCTGCATGGCCTGGGCCGGCACGGGCCTCATTTGGACCATGGCAGGCGGCGTGCCAACGTCGAAACTCTTCGCCGCTTCCGCCGGCGCGGCCGGCAGCGACGGATCACTTGGCCACGCCGGGGGCAGCTTCAGCTTCGTGCAGATCAGCGATAGCCACATCGGATTCAACAAGGCCGCGAACCAGGATGTCGCCGGCACTCTGAAGCTGGCTATCGATAAAATCAATGGTCTCCCCGCACAACCTGAACTTCTATTGCATACGGGGGATATCACTCAATCCTCCAAGCCCGTCGAATTCGACGCAGCAATCGAAATCATTAAGAGCGCGAAGGCCGGCGCGACGTTTTACGTTCCCGGTGAGCACGACACCGCGCTCGACGATGGCGCGCTTTACCACCAGCGCTTTGGCCAGGGAACTGCCGGTCGCGGCTGGTACAGCTTCGATCACAAAGGCGTCCATTTCGTCGGCCTCAACAACGTCGTGCAGATTGACGCCATGGGCAAGCTTGGTGCCGACCAACTCGCATGGCTCAAGAGCGACCTCGTCCAGCTCGCTTCGTCAACACCCGTCGTGATCTTTGCGCACATCCCGCTTTGGATGGTCTATCCCGATTGGGGCTGGGGAACTGAAGACGGCGCCGAAGCACTTTCCTATCTCAAGCGGTTCGGCTCAGTGACCGTACTCAATGGGCATATTCACCAGGTGGTGCAGAAAGTTGAAGGTAACGTCGCTTTCCACACTGCGGCTTCCACGGCGTTTCCTCAGCCCGCTCCGGGATCAGCGCCGCACGCCGGGCCCATGGTGGTTCCGGCCGGCAAGCTCAAAAGCGTTCTCGGCATTGCCGCGGTGAACTATGCGCCACACCACAGCCACCTGGCGATCGTCGATTCGCCTTTGGCAGATTTCTCGTGACGCGGCTCCGAGTGCTTCTTACGGCGATTGCCGGGATCTTCGCCGAGTCGATCCTGCTTGGTCTCATTCACCCGTTCGGCAATCCGGTCCTCGGCACCCCAGGCGATTCGGGAAAGCCTGGGAGTTGGGGTCAGGCCACAATTCCTTCCGGCGTGCATGCTGTCCTTCTTGCTAAGTGCGCCGATTGCCATTCGCTCGAAACGCGGACCCCGATCTACGCCCACTTGGCCCCGGCGTCGTGGCTCATCGAGCGCGATATCGTTCGCGCGCGTAGCGCGATGAATCTGTCGCACTGGGATGACGATTCAGAGGACCAGCAGCAAATCTTGATGGCAAGAATTGCTGAGGTGGCGAGCAAACGCGAGATGCCGCCTTTGCAGTATGTGGTCCTCCACTGGAACGCCCGGCTCACAAATGCCGATCTTCAGGAAATCGCGCAGTGGGTGCAGACAGCCGAGGGACAGCGTTCTCAATCCGGCGCGCCCACGAAAGGCGATGCTGTCCGCGGCAAGGCAGTCTTTGAAAAACGCTGCACGGGGTGTCACGCGCTCGATCGAGACCGCGAAGGCCCACACCTTGGCGGGGTATATGGCCGAGCGGCGGGCACGGTAAAAGGGTTTGACTATTCCAGCGGCCTGAGGAATTCTCACATCGTTTGGAACGAAACAACACTCGAGCGCTGGCTGACCAATCCGCAAACGATGGTTCCCGGCGCCGATATGGATTTCTACGTCGCCAAACCCGATGAGCGCGCCGATGTGATCGAGTTTCTAAAAGAACAGTCGCAGCAGGCCATGCCGAGCCAGCCCAGGTGAACTGGCCGCAAACTTGAAACTCTCATGAATTCATCGTTCGACCTATTGACGCCTTCATGCTCCCCGTCTAGGTTCACACGTATGGAGAACCCCGACTTCGATCAACTTCTCAAGGACTACAGAACAGCTGTGGATTGCTGGGTTGATGCAATCCGCGCAGAAGAATCGCTCGCAACAGAAGATCACTCCATGGTGCAGATGGAGAAGTGGGATGACGCAGGCTTCAAACTCCACGATGCGGAGCTAACGGCGAAGAAGGCCCGCGACGCCTACAAGAATGCATTGCGAAAGAAGAACTACGGCTTTTAGAGAGTCTGGGTGCTCGAACTGCCTTCAGCGTTTCTGTGCACGCAAAAAGGCCGCAGCTTCTTTTGAAAGCTACGGCCTTTTGTCCGTGTCGTGGTTCTAGTGGTGGAGTGCGCGAAGCGCGGCTGCCCCACCGGAGGTGGCTACATCTCCTTCACGCCTTCGACGAACGCCTTCAGCTTGCGGCTGCGGCTCGGATGCCGAAGCTTCCGCAACGCCTTGGCTTCAATCTGACGAATGCGCTCACGCGTCACCTGGAAGCTCTGACCAACTTCTTCCAGAGTGTGTTCGCTGCCGTCCTCAAGCCCAAAGCGCATTTTGATTACGCGTTCCTCGCGCGGCGTGAGGGTGCGCAGCACTTGCGAGGTGTACTCTTTCAGGTTTACGCCGATGACGGCTTCGGATGGCGACACCGCCTGGCGATCTTCGATAAAGTCGCCCAGATGTGAGTCTTCCTCTTCGCCGATCGGTGTCTCCAGCGAAATAGGCTCCTGCGCAATCTTCAGAACCTTGCGCACCTTCGCAACCGGAATGTCCATGCGCCGCGCAATCTCCTCGCTTGAAGGCTCGCGGCCAAGCTCCTGCACCAACTGCCGGCTGGTGCGGATCAACTTGTTGATCGTCTCGATCATGTGCACAGGAATGCGAATCGTCCTCGCCTGATCCGCAATGGCCCTCGTAATTGCCTGCCGGATCCACCATGTTGCATACGTCGAAAACTTGTAGCCGCGCCGATACTCGAACTTGTCCACGGCCTTCATCAGGCCGATGTTTCCTTCCTGAATCAGATCGAGGAACTGCAGTCCGCGGTTGGTGTACTTCTTGGCAATCGACACCACCAAGCGAAGGTTTGCTTCGATCAGCTCACGCTTCGCCTGCTCTGCGTCCATGTCGCCCTGGATCATCTCGCGCTGCGTGCGCTTCAGTTCCACAATCGACACGCCCGCATCACCTTCGATTTTTTCCAGGTCCGTCCGGCAGTTCTTCTGCTGGCGACGGTACTCCTTCTTCATGTCCTCGCTTTTCGAGGCTTCGTACTTCTGGTCCAGCGAGCGAATCTGGCGCTCCAGCGTGCGCATGGTGTCGACGGTCTTATTGACCTTGTCGAGCAGGCGCTTGCGCTCCAGCGCCGTGTACTTGAGTTCGCGCACGATGCGGGAGATGAAAACTTTCTCGCGGCCGAGCGACCAGCGCAGCCGCCGCGCCTCTTTCAGCTTCGCCTTGTTTCCGGGAGAGATTGCGGCTTGCTTCTCTTCAATCTGCGCGGCCTTTTTCTGGTGCTTCACCAGCGTGTCTATCTTCGCTACGGTAGCTTTCACGCGGGTAAGCACAACTTCTTCGGTGAGCTCTTCCTCGTCGAAGATCACCACTTCTTTCACGTTGCGCACGCCGCGCTTCAAGTCTTCGCCGAGCGCCGCCACTTCACGAATCACGATCGGCGAACGCGAAATTGCCTTGAGCACACGGTTCTGCCCGCGCTCGATGCGCTTGGCGATCTCTACTTCGCCCTCGCGCGTCAACAGCGGCACGGTTCCCATCTCGCGCAGATACATGCGGACCGGGTCGTTCGTTTTCTCGAGCGTTCCGGGCGTCAGGTCCAGCTCGACGTCTTCGCCCTCCTCGAGCTCAAAGTCCTTGTCGCCGGGGAACTTCGGAGTGTCAAGCAGGTCAATGCCCTGCGTTCCAATCGTCGTGATCAGATCGTCCAGATCGTCGGGAGAACCAATCTCATCCGGCAGCGCGTCGTTCACTTCGCCGTAGGTGAGATAGCCTTTCTCCTTGCCGGTCTCGATCAGACCGTGCACATCCTCTTCGAACTTATCTTCAATCGCCAAAATATGCCTGCTCTCTTCGGCAAGACCGCTCGCGTTGAGCGTCCCACCCGATTTCATTCCCGGCCCGTCCGTACAATCAACCGCGCCGAATCACGCGCCCGCGCATGTTCCGCGCCAACCGCAAATCTGCGCCGCGCCCGATTCCGAGCGCACAAAATGAAGACTCCCCAAAGGGAATCCTCGCTTGCAAACACACCCGCAGGCCCGCACAAAGCGGTGATGATTTTCTCGGAACAGGATGGCTGCGCTTCAGGTTTCGCCTGGGTCGCCCGCGAGCCGGAGCTCATGTGTGGGGCAAAGGGGCGCGCATCCTCACTGAGATCAATAGATTACCACAACCGCGTGAGCATCCGCCAGCTAAAAACTTGGCGGAAAATCAACTTCCGTCCAATGACTTCAGACCCGTTCAGGCCCGTTGCCTGCCACCCGTTTCCAATCTTCTAACCATTTGATTAGACGCTCGGAAGGGCCACTTCGACGCAGGATTTGACCGCATGAAAGCCTTTCCGGTTCGCCTCCAGAACTCTCATCGTTCCCGTTCATTCTGGCCGTGCAAACGCCGCAGCGCCCGGTCCAGCTCCAGCTTCTTCTGGGTCAAAAGCGCCAATCGAGCAACGTCGCCATTCCGCTCAGCCTCGGCGATTTGCCCTCGCAAATCACGCAGCAGGCCTTCCATCGCGCGTTCCTGAACTTCCTGAATCGCGCTTTCCACCTCGTTGGCCGTTGGGGGACCAATCTCGCCAAGTAGTGCCTCTGCCAGAAGCGCTTTCTGGATCGGATCGTCGACTGCGTCCATGGGGTCTTTGGCCGCTCGGCCTGCCAGCGCGCGCATCGCCCCGAATGCACCCAGGTGCTCAAACCAGACCGCATTATTGGTTAAAGCCTCTGCTGCGAGAAGTCGCGCCTCGGCACCGTCGGGATCGGTCACAGCGAGTGCCCGCAGCAGGAGTTTCTCCACTTCGTTTAACTTCGCCGGCCGCTCCTCTACCCGATCTCGGCGCCGCAACGCTGCCAGTCGCACTTCGTCGCGCAGTACTGCGGATCCTATGCCCAGCTTCTGGGACGCGTCCGCGGCAAATTGCTCCCTCGCCAGCGGCTCGGGAAGGCGTCGAATGTGGGGTAGCAGAAAGTTCATCGCCTTCACTTTCTGGTCGGTACTGTTACCGGGAAAGAGCTGCCTGGCACGTTCAATCATGTAATCGTCGTACCATTGGGCACCGCGGATGGCCTGACGCAATTCGTCATCTGTCCTCACCTTGCGGCTATTCGCTCCTGGGTCCTGAGTGTTGATGGCCGTCCGAAATTCCGATTCGCCGATTTCACGAACGAATCGATCGGGATCCATGCCGCTGTCCCGAAAGGACCGGTTGACAATTTTCACCTTAAAGCCCTCTTCGATGAGTAGGGTCAAGGTCTTCTCGGTGGCATTTGCTCCGGCAATATCCGGATCAAAGCTCACCACGACGTTCGACGTGTGCCGCTTCAGGATCGCGACCTGTTGCTCGGTAAAGGCCGTTCCGCTGGTTGCAATCACGTTCTGGATTCCCGCCAGAAAAACGCTGATGCAATCCATCTGGCCCTCTACCAGCAGGGCAAACTCCATGGCGCGGATCGCCGGCTTTGCCTTGTCCAGATTGAAGAGAACGTGTCCCTTCGAATAGAGAGGCGTCTCCGGCGAGTTGATATATTTCGCTCCTGCCTTCTCGCCCGTCTCCAATGTCCGTGCAGTAAAGGCGATCACCCTCCCGCCCTCGTTGCAGATCGGGAACATCACGCGTTTCCGGAACCGGTCGTAGATCGGCCCCTGGCCACCATCCCCTTGGTCTTTTGAGGCAAACAACCCGCTCACGCGCAGCGCCTCCTGATCGGCCATCCCGCTCAATCGGTCTCGCAGTGCGTTGAAGCTATCCGGCGCATATCCGATCCGGAATTTCTTGATCCCTTCTTCCGTCATTCCGCGACCGGCCAGATACTCACGCGCCAGCGCTCCGCCGGGGCCCCGCAACTGCTCCTCGAACCAAGCTGCCGCCGTCTCGTGCAGCTCCAGCAGCTTGGTTCGCAGCCGTGCGCCAGCCGCCTCTTCCGGCGACGAGAACTCGCGCTTGGGCAGTGGAATGCCGCACTTCTGCGCCACAATCCGCACAGCTTCCGGGAAGCCTACATTTTCAATCTTGCCCACAAAGCTGAACACATCGCCCGTTGCCTGGCAGCCAAAGCAGTAGAAGAACTGCTGCCCGGCGTGCACGCTGAAGGAGGGGGTTTTCTCCTTGTGGAACGGGCAAAGCCCCGTAAACCGTTGCGCACCAGCCTTCCGCAGCCGGATATAGCTCTCGATCACCTTGACGATGTCGGCCTGCTGCTTCACGGTTTGGGCAAAATCGCTCACGTTGGAAGTCCGTAGTTCAGCATAAGCCCGCACCCGGCCGCCTGATGTGGAAGTGGTGGATCGGATTTCATTGCGTTTCTGTGCCCTGCGGCATCTTGAGCGGCCACAGCACCGCCCGCCTCAAAATACTTGTTGCAACGATTATCTTTCTCGCGCATCCAAACCGGTGAAAGGAGCAAAACACGCCATGTCCACTGCCACGTCCTCCCCTTCCGCCACCGCCACCACCACCTGGAAGCTCGACCCCGCCCATTCATCCGCCGAGTTCAAGGTGAAACATATGATGATCTCCAACGTGAAAGGCAACTTCTCTCAGCTTTCGGGAACGTTGATCGAGCATACCGTCGACTCCACGCTCTCCTCGGTCGAGGCTTCGGTGCCTGTCGCCACCGTCTCCACCGGCGACGCCCAGCGCGATGGTCACTTAAAGAGCGCCGACTTTTTTGACGCCGAGAAATATCCGGCTCTCACCTTCAAGTCCACCAAAGTTGTTCGCAAAGGCGACGCGGAGTATGAAGTCACCGGCGATCTGACCATCCACGGTGTCACGAAGCCGGTCACCTTTGCCGTTGAAGGTCCCAGCATGCCTGGCAAGGATCCCTGGGGCAACACACGCATCGGACTATCCGCCACAACCAAAATCAATCGCAAAGACTTCGGTCTGGGTTGGAACGCGGCGCTTGAGACAGGCGGCTTCCTCGTTGGCGAGGATGTCGCAATCTCCCTCGAAGTTCAATTCATCAAGGCGGCGCAATAAGCCAGAGTCAGCGGCGGGAGCTGGCTGAGCTCCTCGAGAAGCTTGATTTGCGCCCGCGTGTCCCCTAGATCGCGGGCGCCGCTTCGCAATTGCCTGTTGCAACGGATATCGTCGCCGCGCATCCAACACTTGTACGATCCAACGAAAGGCGAAGCGGTCTTCCCCAGGCGGGCAACTTCCAGTTGCCCGCCGCGTCGCTTGGGCCCCAAAAGCCGGAGGTCAGTCATGTCCCTTAGAGCTGTCAAAGAGATTTACCAAACGAAACCCACCATCGAGGGCGCCGGCGTCAAGCTCCAGCGCGCCTTCGGCTTCGGCAAAACTTCGGAATTCGATCCGTTCCTCTTGCTTGACGACTTTCGCAACGAGAATCCCGCCGACTACCTGGCCGGATTCCCGTGGCACCCGCACCGCGGTATCGAGACCATCACGTACGTCCTTGCGGGCGAAGTGGCGCACGGCGATTCGCTCGGCAACAAAGGCCGCATGACGGCCGGCGACGTGCAGTGGATGACTGCCGGGAGCGGAATTCTTCACCAGGAAATGCCCAAGGGCGACGAGCGCGGCCGCATGCACGGTTTTCAACTGTGGGCCAATCTGCCCGCGTCGCTCAAGATGACCGACCCGCGTTACCAGGACATCCCATCCAGCGCCATTCCCGAAGTCACCGAAGACGACGGAACCAAGGCGCGCATCATCTGCGGCGAGTTTTGGGGCAAGACCGGTCCTGTCGAAGGCGTCGCCGCAGACCCCCGTTATGTCGACATCTCCGTGCCGCCGTTCAAACAAAAGCGCATCAAGGTCGAGACCACGCGCAACGCCTTCGCCTATGTCTTCGCGGGCGCAGGAGCGTTCCGCGACGCGTCCGAGCCGAAGGCCGTGCTGACCGAGTCGGCCGTTGACCCTGGCGCCGAGGCGGTCTACGACGCAAAGAACCATTCGCTTGTTCTCTTCGATCGCGGAGACGAGATCGTCGTCCAGGCCGGTCCCGAAGGCATTCGCTTTCTGCTCGTCTCGGGTAAGCCGCTCGAAGAGCCGGTAGCGTGGTACGGACCCATCGTCATGAACACGCAGGAAGAGCTTCGACAGGCAATGGCCGAACTGCATAACGGCTCGTTCATCCGTCACGGATAAAGCGAGTCATTATCAGATGAGCCGAGTCATCCTCAGCGTCGCTCACTTTGGTGTCTTTGCCGAGCCGCAAAGGTACGGAGGCCGTAGCTTGTCTCGCCTTTTCGCGGCTCTGCGATCCTGCTAAACTAACCACTGCCACGTTTTAGGCGCGTAGCTCAGTTGGTTAGAGCGCTTCCTTGACACGGAAGAGGTCGTTGGTTCGAATCCAATCGTGCCTACCAAGTTTTGCTTCGAAAAAATCCAGGCACGTCAAGACTTCCCTTCGATCGCGGTCCATCTTCCACGAGCCCCTCACAATTCATCCCCGCGCATAAGCGCCACTCTGTCTTACGTTTGACGCCGTGATATGCTCAACCCAGATTTAACGCGGTTCTCCAGTCAGAGTGCGTCATTTCCAGTGCGGAGAAGGTGGCTTTTTCTTGATGAAAAAGCCACTTGGCAGTTGCCGCTCCGCCTGACAGCAACCGGAGAACCGGCAAGGGAGCATCGTCCATCACCGCGCCATGGCCTCTCAAGAGTCAAGCTCGCCGCCGCGGCCCCGCCTGGTGATTCAAATCGGCGTAACGGGCCATCGGCTCAACCGGCTCTCCCCCGATGTTGCAGGCAGCCTGCCTGGTCAATGCGAAAAGGTCCTCCAATCCATTTCAGCCATAGCTTCCCGATTGCACAATCCTCTAGTTCATTCACCCCAAGCGCCGCTTCTTCGCATTCTCTCGCCACTTGCAGAAGGCGGGGACCGCATTGTCGCGCACGCCGGTCTTGCGTTTGGCGCGGATCTGCAATGTCCCTTCCCATTCCACATTGAAGAGTATTGCCGCGACTTTAGCAGTGAGGCATCCCGCGCGGAATTCCTGGAACTGGTTGCCAAAGCTTCCGTGGTCTTTCAGGCCGAAGGTGAGCGGGAATTGGATGCCCTGGCCTACGAGCGAATCGGACGGATGGTGCTTGAGCATTCTGACTTCCTTATAGCCATTTGGGACGGCGAGCCTGCCGCAGGGAAAGGTGGCACGACGCAGATCGTCGAAGAAGCGCTCGAACAGAACATTCCCGTTGTCTGGCTGCACGCCTCCCATCAAAGGGCGCCGTGTGTTCTTCTTATCGACGACTCCGGCAGTCGCCAGGAACTGCCGTTGGAAGAGCTGGGTGTGCGATTTGGCCCCCCGTTCTCGCAATCCGATGGCGGCGGGAAGAGTGAATTCAACTTCAGCCACGCTTATTGCGCTGAAAATCAGCCTCGATTCGACTTTGGCCGGCTCTTCCGCATCTTTCGCGATCTTCTTGCGAAGCATAAGTTTGCTGGGGGCTCCTGGAAGATCAAGGACTTTGAGCCGTCGGCGCGAGCCGAATGGGCGAACATGATTGCGCAGCCGCCTGCTCCGCCAGAGGCAACGCAGCGTTACCTTCTCGACCGGCTCTGCCCGCACTATGCGTGGGCTGACGGACTATCGGGCTATTATGCCGGTCTGCTTCGATCCAGTTCGCTTCTCACCAATCTGCTCAGCGCCTCCGCTGTTTTGGTCGCTATGCTTGGGATGCTTTTTCACAGCTACAACGTTGAAGGGCGAAGAATTCCAGCATTGACCGAATTCGCATTGATTGTGGTGATCCTCGCGATCACGTGGCATGGCCGGCGTAGGCGTTGGCACGAACGTTGGCTCAACTACCGACAGCTAGCGGAGTTGCTCCGCCAGTATTGCTACCTTTCTCCGTTGGGTTGCCCGCTAGCCACCCCTCCGCTGCCCGCCCACTTTTCTGCCGGCTCCGACCGCTCCTGGGTAGACGGTATGTTCCGCGCCATCGCGCGCGATCTTGGTTTGGCGCCCGCGATCGTCGACCGCCAGTATCTCGCATCGATCGGCAAGCTAATTGAGAGCATCCTCGACGATCAGGTCCGCTATCACGAAAGCAACTCTCATACCCTGCACAAGCTCAGCCATCGGTTGCATCACATCGGAACCTCTCTTTTCATTCTTACCTTGGTGGCATGCGTCGTTCACGTATTCACCAACCAGGAATCGTACTTGTTGCTCATCCTTGCTACTGTGCCGCCTGCCTTCGGCGCCGCGTTTTACGGCATTGCCAGTCACGGAGAATTCGCCCGGACTGCCGACCGCTCGCGCGCCATGGCTGTTGAGCTCAAGTCTCTCCAGTCCATCGATCTGAAGAATGCGCTTGAATCGGAAAGCGAGAGTTTCGCCGCCCTCCGCGAGGCTGCCCAGAGAATCGCAGGAGTTATGATTGCTGAAACCATGGATTGGAGCTTCGTCTTCCGCTATCGAACGTTGAATCTCCCCGGCTGATCTTTGCCGCTGTTTGCAGGGATGGACATGGAAAAGCGCTTCGAAAAAATCTTTCTCAGTAGCTTCGCTGTGTTTGCAGTGGGGCTCGGGTTCTGGGGATTCGCAAGAGTAGGCAGCGGCTACTCTGCCGGGGGGCCATGGCAGCCGGTGCACCCGCTTACGTTCCTTGAGGCCGTGCGGTGCCTCATCTCTTCAATCGGGCTCCTCAGGCTCTACGACCTGTTTCAACCTGGCAAGGATCCCTGGCAACTGATCGTCGCTCAGATCCTGGTTCCCGGCATTGCACTCTTCTCCGCATTGCAACTTTTCGTCACCGGTGTAAGGAAGAACCTCCGAACCGCGATGGCCCGCCGCAAATCAAATCACTCCATTGTTTGCGGCATCGGCGACGTGGGCATGCAGATCGTTCAGAATCTTCGGGCCGCGCACCACATGATCGTCGCTGTCGATCTGCAAGGCGATTCACCCAACGCCGCAACCTGTGAGAAAGCTGGAGTTCCAGTGCTTCAGGGCGATGCAAAAAGCCCCCACGTTCTCCTGGCCGCCGGAATCCGACGTGCCCAAACGGCCATCGTCTGCACCGGATCCGACAGCGAGAATATGGACATCGCGCTTCAGATCAACGCCATCCATTCCCAGCCGCCTCTTCGGAAGACGGGCGCAATTCAAGTGCTGGCGGAACTGCGCAATGACTGGATGCACAGGCGCTTGATCGCGAGCGATAAGCGATCGCTCGGTTCGGCGCATGTCGATCTGCGCCTCTTCAATTCTTTCAACGCCACTGCGCGCATGCTCGTCAAGCGACTGCGCCTGCCGCCGAGCGCGGAATTCGAAGCGCGCACCTTCGTCCTGATTGGCTTTGGCGCCTATGGGCACGAGATTGCGCTTCATCTCATTCGTTCATCACCAATCGCATTGGGCAAGAAAATCAAGATCATCGTTTTCGACCAGCAGGCGGATGCGGCAAGAGAGAAGTTCCTCATTACCAATCCCTCAGCGGCAGACGTGGCCACGCTCGAGTTCATCACCGCGAACGTTGCGCCCGGATCTTCAGACCTTGCGCACATTGTGGAACCGGCGCTGGAGGCGGCCGGGCCTTTGCTTGGCATTGCGCTGGCTTTGGGCAACGATGAAATGAGCTTGTGCGCCGCGCTTGAAATGCGCTCCCTGCTTGATCGCAACGGGCATGTGCACGTTCCCGTGTACGCGCGTCTCGAGCATTATCGCCGCCTGGGTGAGGTGGTGCGCACCATCGAGGATATCTCTGCCTTCGGCGATCGCCTGCAGGTCTTTGGAACCCTCGAGGAAACGCTGAGCGCCGATGTGCTTCTCGGGGCCCGTCTTGACGTATTCGCGCAGGCGCTTCATGAGGACTACCGGCAACGCTCCCAGGGCACGATCAATCCCCAGGCCAACGTCCCCTGGCGAGAGCTTCCTGAGTTTATGAAGATGTCGAATCGCTGGCGAGCGGATCACACTCCCTTGCTCATGGAACTTACCGGTTTGTACCTGGAGCCGGACGTGCCATCGCCTGCCGTCCTGAAACTGAGCGACGAACAAATCGAATCGCTTGCAAAACTCGAGCGCCGTCGTTACACCATTGAACGCAGCCTCATCGAACGGCGGTTCGGCACCGCACAGCGCCAGAGCATACCTGACTGGGACGAACTCAGCGACGATCAAAGGAATTCGGAGCGAAGCGAGGTCGCGCGTTTACCCGAGATCATGGCTCGTCTCGGCATCCAGCTGCATCCGGTTCGCCCTGTGCGGCTATACGGCAAGTGGTTAGCGAACGCCCAGGCCGAACTTGATCAGGTGCGTGCTGGTTCGGTTTCTCAACACTTCAAACTGATCGTCGATCTCGACGAACCCGAGGCAGTGCGCATCGCGGGGCGCGCTCTCTCTCTGTCTTCATTCAGCCTCTGGCTTTTCTCGGCTGAAGAGCCGCGCGAGTTCTGGCTGCGCAAGCCGCAGGGTCAGCCTCCAGACCGCTCTCTCCTTATCCAACGCGCGAATGGTTGGTCGTTTCGCAGCCGCGTCTCCCTGGACGCATAAATCATTCCGTTGCGGCCGGCGTTACGCATCGATCCTGCGGTTCTTCTTCAGCGATGAGCTTAAGTTGGAAGAGTGAAACGCTGCCGCAAGCCGGCGCGCAAAACCTCTTCACTTTGGGCCGCCCTATGGAGGCGATTCCTTGTCACTTCTCACCGCCGCAGAGCTTGGCGGCGTGGTCCAAAGCTTCCTTGACGTTGTTCGCGAGGTTGGCGTCGGTAGTAAACCCGAAAAAGTTCGCTTCGCCATCGACGCGGTGGATCGACAAATCCGTTACGGGCGGATCGCTGGAAAGGGCGACCATGTTCGGATTTCCCTCTAATGCGTTGTCGTGCGTGATGGTTTGCTGCATCGGCTCAACCGTAACGCTCGTCACGTCCCGCAGGGAGTACTCCGCACCCTCGTTTCGGTCGGACGAGCCATTCAACCACTCCGTCCAGCGAAGGTGGACGATGCACTGACCAGGATTGGCGGCGACGTTGTCGATTTCCTCAGAATAGTTGTTTTGAAAAGTGCTGCCGTTCCTTGTGTTCCTGCCGAATACGACAAAACTGACTTTGCCGACCCCGTTCAACGTGTCCTGGATGAACTTCATTGTGCTTGCCAGCGATGCTCCGCTACCCGGAGTCGCCGGGGTAGGATTGGGTTGACTCGGAGCCGGGCTGCTGGGAGGGATGCTCTCCGGGGGCGGAGCCGTCGGCACGGTATTCGGCCGACTTGGAACCGGGCTGCCGGACGGAGCCTCGGGCCGTGGCGCAGAGCCCCCCGGGGGCGGCGAGGTCCGACCCGAGTTTGAAGAATAATGCACCTCGACCACGACCAGAAGAAGTGCGGATGCAATCAGGCCCCAAGCCCACACGGGAATCTTCCAGCGAGAGCGAAAGACTGTCCCTGCACCCGAAAACGATTCGTGGGATTTTCGCGCGTCTAACGCTTCTGAGGCATCGAGGCTCGCGATTGGGCCGATCTCGACCGGCTCTGGACTGAGGGCGCTTTCTTCCGCCAACACGCTATCATTCGCTTCCGCGGAAGCCGGCGCTCGCTTCGACTCCACGGCAGGCTGCGGGGGTTTTGTCTCCTCCGCCACGTCCGAGGCCGCAGTAACAACGAAGGAATCGTTTCGCGGACCAATCCGGGCCAAGAGGATCTTGATCGTCCCGGCGAGGCTTTTGAGGTGCGCCTCCAGAGGCGGCGTCAGCGCGTCAAGCCAATGCACATTCCCAATGAAGTATTCGAGCGCCCGACCGGGCAGCACATTTTCGATCCGTATCGGCAGGATGACGACGTCGTGATTAACCGCTCGCTCCACCTCCCGACGAATTTGCGGAGAGGCATTGGCATTGGCTGAGAATACTAAAACCATGATTCGCGTTTGCTCAATCGCGTCAATGATGCACTCGCCCCACTCCATGCCCGGAACCACGTCGCGGGGAGCAATCCAGCAACGGATTCCGTCCGACTCGAGCAGTGCGCATACCGCATCTGCCGTCGTCTTGTCTTTCACTGAATGGCTAATGAAAACATCATGTGCCATAGGCCTATCTTGGTCGTTCCCGGGATGATTGGGAGACTTAAGCTACGGCCAATATATCCGAGAAGACGAACCGGTGACCGAGAAAGCGAGGGCAGGCACGGAAACTGAGGGGAAGCCTTCGTCGGTCTGGCTTGGCTTGCCTCTGCACTGCGGCGCCGACGTCGGCCGATCGCGCAACCGCACTCTCCTCATCCAGCGCGCCAACGGCTTGCTGGCCCGCGACCGGATCGTCCCGGACGCATAAATCATTCCGTTGCGGCCGGCGTTACGCATCGATCTTGCGGTTCTTCTTCAGCGATAAAAGAGCCCAGCCTCGATTGCCATCCGGATTTCCGAAATCCATTGACGAGCTTCGCGCGTTCCTTGATCATGAAGGCACACCAGCGGTTCCGCGATTACTCTGTCCTTACGCCATCGACGCCACTCGGACTCTTCACGGAGAGAAAACCACTCAGCGCCTGGGCTCGAGACGGTTATAACAACCGCGGGATCGAACAACCACCGGGCTTCTCTCCCGCTCGATTCCCTGGAGGGTGCTATGCGTACATCCTTGTCGTTTGTCCGTTGCGTTTCCCCGCTATTGGCACCCCTTGTTCTTGCGCTCCTGGCTCCATCCGCCCTCCGCGGACAGTCAACCAACGAGCAGACCGACAACGGACAGACCGCCAGCTCGAGGCCCCCTTATACAACGAACGCTCAAGTCGATTACACGGGGAACCTGCTCGGTTATTACAGGATGGAGCCGACCGAGCAAACCGCTGTTTTGCCTCCGGTCAAGGCGTTCTTGGACTATCGCGCAGCCGACGCCGCGTCGAAGGACGGCTCGCATCTGTTGCTCGGCATGGGAGACAACTTCGGGCCCGAGTTCGGGGCTTCGCTGCTGTTGGAAAACGCCTCTGACCCTGTCTGCGCCCTGGCGCCCAAGGATACCGGGAATGGTGAGACCAAGCCGGAGAGTCTGTACAAGGACGACGACCGCGTTCCCAGGCTGCCGCAGTGCGACAACGTTTTGAATTTTCTGATGCATGCCGGATTCCGAGCACTGGTGCCAGGCCGCGACGATTTCATGTATACGGCGCGCTGGTTGCGCACAGCCACGGTTCGGCTCGCGAGGGCAAGTGAGGTGCAAGGCGGATCGCCGCTGATCAACAACGACGACCATCAGTTGTACCTTCTCGCGGCGAATCTGCGCATTCAATTCAAGGGCGATCTTCGATTGCAGCATCAGGGGGGCTCGAATCAGGCCTATTCGCTCAACGGACATTGCCCGCTTCTGTTCAGCGACGACCCATTCTCGCCTGATTCCACGACGTGCGCTCAAAGTGGGCTGTCGCAGCCCAACGATTGGCTCGACCGGCTTGACAGCCTCAGCGCCAGCAACGGAGAAAACCTGACCACCGAAGCCATGCGGCAACTTGCCACTGACGCGGCGATGACCGCGGCCGGCCGGGACTCCGTGCTCAAATTGCTCGTAAGCGACCAGCTTGCCATCTTGCAATCGGCCTGGGAGACGCGCTGGCCGCAGGTTTCGGCCCTCTTCGGAAAATCCGGAGAATCAAAACGAGGAGCCCACAAGGCGGCTCCGGGCAAAATGGACGGCGGCGCGTCAGAGAAAGGGAGCGACCTGTCGGCCGCGGGCGTGACCAATCTCTTATCCGGCCTCGAGAATTGGCCCGAGTGCCAGGCCGGCGCCAGCTTTGCCGATGCCATGGAAAAGGCTGATGCCGGTGACCTGTGCACATACCGGACCGGGCTCGAGCAGGTTCTCAACGAGTTCGGCGCGGAGTTGACTGCAAGTAGCGCGGGCAAGACCGTTCCCGCATGTAAGGCCGATAACGGATCCTCGAGCGTAGGCGCCTGCTTCCTTCTTACCCAGCAGGCGCGCCAGGCCGCAACCAATGGTCTGCTGCGCACCATCGCCATCGAACAGAAAAACGTTGGCTACACGGTAGCTACCAGAGCCGACGGCCAAAAGATCCTCGTAATCGGAGTGGTTGGGCAGAACACCATGAAGGAAGTTTCCGAGACCAACCTTCGCATGTGCATCGGCCTCGACGGGAAAGCCGGCAAAGACGATCCAGATTCACCCCAGGCCAAAGAGAATCCGGATTCGGTGCTGGATGGCATGCACTGGCCGTCAGAGTTCGGCATTTGTTACCTGCGAACCAGTCAGGAGCTGGCGCAAAAAGGCCTATCGGCCACTGCAGTCGCTACCGATCCCGTGGTCGTCTCCGCTGAACTTGTGCGTGCCGCCGAGCTGGTTGAGGGCCGGCTTAACGGCGTTGTTCTGATGGCCCAGATGCCGCATACCGAAGCGGAAGTGCTGGCGGCGCGCGTCTGGGAACGGCTTGCTACCTCGCCGGCCCAGCAGCCCATCAATATTGTCATTAGCGAGGCGGGTGAGACTGAGACTGGAACTGCTGCCAGCGCACAAGAGACCGGATACGATACTCCCGATCTCACTCTGAATTATGCCTATCACGGAAACGATATCAATATTGCCAACACGGGGCATCCTCCGCCGATTCTCACTCCCTTTAACGGCTTCCCGAACCCGCCGGACGGACGCTTTCCCGGCGCAGTTTCGCGCGCAACGGTGCAATGGACTCAGGGGCAGAAGCTGGTCATCACGAATCAGTCCACCGGCATCTACCCGCCTGCTTCGCCGGCTCAAGCCGCACCGAGCGGCGACGCCTCGGCCAGCGCCAGCACGGCGGCCACGAATAATGGTGGCGCGAATACGGCAAGCACGAATGCGGGGATCGGAGCAAAATCCGCAATTGCACTCCTGTACGAGCTGATGGGCCAGATCGAAGGGAAACCCGTCACCTTCGTGGACAATTCAAACAATGAGCAAAAGGCTGAGTTGGCGCTCCTCGCCGACTTGCAAAAAGCTACCGAGCCCTCAGTGAAGGGACAGGCCGACGCAGGAGTGACTCGTGCGCACGCGGACGTGGTTCTGCTGCAAAGCAGAGACGTGCAATTGGGCCCAATCGGCGAGGGCTACCAGAATTACGACATGTGCACCGGGGACCCGAATGAGAACCTCTGCAAGCTGCGCGTAGCCCTGGACCGCATTTTCTGGAAGGGCGACTACCTGGAATACGTTGCTGTGAAAGGCCAGGACATCGCGAAGATTCTCAACCAATCTGATGCTCTTATTCAGCAGCAAAACGAGCTGACCGAGACGGACACAAGTCAGGAGTGGCTGGTCTCTTACGGAATCGTCCAGTCGTCTCTGTCAAATCCAACGCTCGTCAATCAGAATAACGAGCCCCTGTGGATTCCGGTCGATCCCACATGCCATGCACAATCCGCCGGCAAGAGCACCTATTGCATCGCCCAAACACCAATCGTTGATGATGACTACTACTGGATGGTCACCACCGATCAACTTGCTGAGGACAGGTCGGTCTACGGAACCCTGGACGCACTTCCACCTTCCAATCACGTCGAAACTGAAACCTTCATCACTTCCCCGATATCCCACTATCTGTTGAACAGCCTCACGAATACTCGTCTCGCGTCGGCCACCACCGCTCCTCTACCGGGCACAGTTGAGGGTGCAATCGCCGCCCAGAATGAAAGCTTCCAGCAGAGACGCCTATTGCAGGTGGATTTTGCCAAGTTGATCGCGGGCTTCTCCGCGCGGCAGCCGGTGGGCGGGAACGCAAACGTGGCGAACTTCCAGGGCGTCTCCAATGCCCAAGCTACCGCGCCTACCTCGCAGGATCTTGATCTTGAGACAGGAAGCAGAGTTCTAGTCGATCTCCGCGTTCCCGACGCTTCATCAAATCCCTCCGCGCAAAATCGCTTTCCGTTGTCAATCGGCCTTCAATCGACGTTCACCTACAACCGTCAGGTCCTCGGCAACCTCCTGAATAAGCCGATCAACGCGTCGTATTCGTTGAACAATTGGATCGAAAGCCCCTTCCTGCAGGTTCGTCTTTATGGCAAAGGCAAAGGCAGCCAGGTGCGGGGCGTGCGGTCACTTCCGCGTACTTTGCTGGTTTTTACCCCGCATCAATATCAGATTGAGGTCGACACTCCCTACTTGTTCTTCCCCTTCGCGGCAAGTGCGCCTGCCGCTGGAAACCGTACCGAGCTAACCGTCCAGCTCCCGCGCACCACGGGATGGACTGACCAGGCCGGCCTCCGAGAGGAGTTCGGGCAGAGCTCGCAGAAAGCATTCTTCTGGAATGGAAGCTATATTCAAACCGGCCTGGAATTCAGCACGCTGAATGGCCAACTTTCGTCGATCACGTTGCGAGACGGCCCGACTGGCACTCCCAAGACCTGCTTTGTGAGTGCGACCGTCACGCTGGCTAACTGCTTTGCCGCAGCTCCGGCTTTGCAAATCAATGGCAGCACGACGCTGGTCGGCTCTCCGTCAGTCAAGTCTCTTCACACGCCTGGCTATTACTGGCAAGTTCACCTGCAGAACCGTCTCCCCGCCTTCCTGGGAAAATCGTCAAGCGGGCAAATCAGTCTGGTCACCGACACGACGGGCGACTACTACTTCGGCCGTCCCCCCTCTGCCGAGCTGCCATCGCAAACGGAATATGCCTTCCCATTGAGCCTGTCGCTGGTGCTTCCTTCCATTGGGAATCTTTCGTTCGCTCCCAACTACTCGGCCTTCTTCTACCGGCCGCAGTTGAGCAGCCACAACCTGATCGAGAATTCATGGTCGCTTACGGCTCGCTGGTACTTCGCTCGCGATGCCCGTGTGCCCATTCGCAGGCAAGCTCCTTTGAAAGGTCCGCAAAGCTCGGATCAGACCAAGACGGGAAGCGCTCATTAGCAGAGCTGCCCGAAAAGGATAATCATTCCCGTGCAGACGCGGTTCGCAGGACGGCGCCCAGCCCCGCTCAGGCGGGCTGCACATGGTTGTGCGGCCTGTCTCGAAGGAATCCGTTGCCTTTTGTAAGCCATGCGACGCCGAAGGAAATCAGGGCCAGAGACTCGCATGTCAGCAGCGGATTGATAGGCCGGAGCAGTCGCTCGGCGCCCGCGATATTCAGACTGACCATCACAACATCGCAGGTCAGAATGATCGTGCCGCAGGTCGCGTAGACCACGTTTCTATGCCGCTTGCGCTTCGTGAGGGTTTTGCCCGGAGCCGTCTTACGGAAAAGGACCAAGCAGAAATAGGCGAGGACTAGAAACAGCTGCGCCGCAAATACGGTGTGAACCGTATTCAACTCCAACTGCAGCGGTGTGTGCACATAATCCCGAGGATTGACTGAAGGGCACAGTGCCACACCCAATGTGAGAAATCCAGCCAGATACCCGGTGATCTCATCGACCCAGTCGTATCCACGGGAGCACATCAGGAACGCTGCGATCGCGCACAGTCCCCCCACTTGGCAATCTCTCATTGACGTCCAGCGATAGTCGCTGATCGATCGCTGCAGCAGAGGATGAGGCAGTGCATGGTTGGGTCCGAGAAGAGAGAGCAGAATCGTTCCGCCGGCGAGGACAAAAGGCAGCAACAGCGCGATGATGCCGACCATCCTGCGCATCGCATGATGCGACAGAACCGCGGGATTCTTGTAGGTCGCGTGATTCATCGAGCTTGGCACGGCGGGTTTCCTCAGGACGAAGCAGAATATCGCATTTGCTCCCCCTGCGACATGCTTCGAATCCCCGAAGATACCCCTTCGATCTCTTTCATCGGCGCGCCGGTTCCACACTTTATGCGGCCATTGGTTTCGCCCACACGCATCGGCTCATTCACTTGAGCGGTTCTTGCCCATAGAGTTGCGCCGTGTGCCGCAAAGTGACCCCGAGAGCCATCGCCGCCATTCCGAGCGTGCCGATTGCTCCGCCCAGGTCGAATAGCAGAACCTTGTGTTCAAACACCGTCGCATACGGGTTGCGCAATGCTGCCAGTGTCCCGGCAGCCAGCAGAATCCGAATCTCGGTTGGGCCAAAGATCCCCTGCGAAAGCTCAAAGCATTTCAGTGTGTAGGTTGCCAGGTAGCTCTCGCATGAGAGCACCAGAAAGGCAACCAGCATGGCCATCGCTGTTGCCCAATGCAACAGTCCACTGCAGCCAAGCCCGCACATGAGCGCCACAGATCCCAGAACGTCGACGATATGGTCCACGTAAAATCCATACCGCGGCCGCTCCTGCCGCCGCACGCGCGCCAGTGTCCCATCAAGGCTGTCGCCCAGCCAGTTCAGTGCCAGGCAGGCAATCGCCGCCAGCAGAATTCGGCGATCAAAGCGCGACAATGCATAGCAAACCCCCGCTCCAATCTGCGCGCTCAAACCCAGAATTGTCAGCTGGTCCGAGCTCACCCATCGTGGCGCGCGTTCCGCCATCCACTGCAATGCGCGCTTCTCGATCCTCGCCGTCAACGCTTGATTGACTCGCCGCGCATCTTCAAATCCCGCTTCATTCTTTGCCGCAAGAATCTGTGTACTCATTTGCGTCTCCTTCCCAGCCCTTTCATCCCGGCGCGCTTGTAGTGCTATTTCTTCAGGGCGTTCTGTGCCCCGCGCAGCGTAAACTCCAGGGACTCCTTTGGCACGCTCTCCACGAAAGGCCCAATCAACCAGCCAAGACCGGTTGGGATGGATCGCGACAGCGACACGCTTTCAAGTTGGAGGTACAGTCCTCCGTCACGCTCTTCATAACTCCAGTACAGATTCATTTGCCACAGGAACCCGTGCTGCTCGCTCGCGCTTAACGCGCGTTCATGCGCGGTCCCGGGTGCATCGATCTCAACAACACGCGTGCTGCGCAGGAGACTGGACCCATGCGCAGCGTCAAGTTGGGAAAAACTGATGTCATAGTCTGTGTCCAGCACGACCGTAATGACGTGCTGCTGCTTGACGCGCAGAGTTGCCTCAATCCGATCGCCCTCTCTCACAACGGACCCCGCGCTCAGCACTTCAGGCGCAAACACGCGCGGATACGCGGGAAGGTCCTTCAGCAACCGGACAAAGTCCTCGCCGTGTGCGCCGGGTACAAACGCAGTTCCGCGCCAATCGTGGATCAGCGCTCCGGGCAACTCCGCACCCGGCTCTGGCGTGAGCTTTTCGATGATCACTTCGCCGTTGCGCAGCCGCGCCCGATCCACCGGAGCCAGAAAGCTCGCCGCCGATTGGTGCTGCTCCGCCAGCCGCGACTCTACCCGCGCCACATAGGCGTTGAAGCCTGCCTGAGCCGCGGGCGTAGGCTCCTCGGCAACCAGAGCCCCCGAGGCCAGAATGAGGAGGGTTGCCCCGCCAACTCCCCATCTACGATATTGGTCCCGCGACATACTGTGCACCATACCCTTTCGACGACGCGCCGGCAATGCACGTTACATCATCCGGAGACGAATGTTTCTCAAGGCGCAATTCCTTGCAGGCGTTGGACTTCCAGCGAGTCATCTCTTGGCCTGGCCGCGTTTGGGTCTCACTCTCAATCGACTAAACTGATCGATAGACACGGCGGACTCGAGGAACGACCTCCGGCCGGCACAGCGCTATCGCTTTAGAGTCTTTGAAGCCGATGCTGCAACGGGTGAGCTGCGCAGGCAGGGAATGCGCGTCAAGCTGAATGCCCAGCCATTCCAGGTTCTTCTCATGCTTCTCGATTGATCTTTGGATGGGCCAGGTCAGTTTGTCACCCGCGACGGCATTTCTTGCGCGGTTTGACCCAAAGGAAACTTCATCGACTACGAGCGCGGCGTCAACTCGACAGTCAGCCACATTCAATGCGCCCTTACTTTTTCAGCGCATTTCGCGTCGCCTGTACCGTAAACTCCAACGATTCTCTCGGCACGGCCTTTATAAATGGCCCAATCATCCACCCCAGCCCCTTCGGCGCGGACCGGCTCAATGAGACCGACTCGACCTGGATATACAATCCCCCATCCCCCTCTTCGTAACTCCAATAGTTATTCAACCGCCACAGATAGCCGTGATCTTCATCCGCGCTCAAAACACGCTCCTGCGGCGTACCTGCCGCGTCAATCTCGGTGATTTGTGTACTCGGTGACAAGCTGTATCCATGTCCCGCATCAAGTCGTCCAAACGTGGTGTCGTAAGTCATGTCCATCACAGCAGTCACAATATGCTGCTGCCGCACGCGCATTATTACCTGGTAATGATTCACTCCCATTGTCCGCACGCTGGCTTTCAGCACTTCCGGCGAATAGATTCGCGGAAAAACATCAAAATTCCGCATCACCCGTTCAAAGTCCTCGCCTTTGGCTCCGGGAACAAATGCCGTCCCGCGCCAGTCCTGCATCAGTGCACCCGGCAACCCATTGGTAGCCGGCGGTGTCACGCGCTCAATCACCACATCACCGTTCCTGAGGCGCGTCCGATCCACGGGAGCCAGAAATCCATCTGCTGACTTATGCTGCTCGGCCAGTCGCGCCTCCACCTTCGCAACATAGTCGTTGAATCCAGCCACCGCAGCCGGACTCGGCATTTCGGCCGCCAGGAACGGCGCCGCCGAAAAGAGCACCGCCGTCCCAATCGCCATGAACCTGAAGCAATAAACTCGCGTCATCTGTGCACCTGACCCCTTCGATGATGAATGGGCTATGTACGCCGCATCGCCGGCGAATAAATCACTCTCACGGCGCAATTGCTTCCAATCGTCTAACTTCCAGCGAAGCGTTCACTGTGTTCGGCGGTCTTCGGCTCTACTCTCAATCGACTAAACTGATCGAAAGACATGGCGGACTCGAGGAACGACCTTCGGCCGGCACAGCGCTACCGCTTTGGAATCTTTGAAGCCGATGCCGCTACGGGTGAGTTACGCCGACAGGGAATGCGGGTCAAGCTGAATGCCCAGCCATTCCAGGTTCTCCTCATGCTTCTCGATCGGCCTGGCCAGTTAGTCACGCGCGATGAAATCTCCCGAGCGCTTTGGCCAGACGGTACCTCTGTTGACTTTGACCATGGCGTCAACTCCGCGGTCAATCGCATCCGCGAGGCCCTCGGCGATACGGGCGGCAGTTCGCGGTTCGTTGAGACTCTCGCCCGCCGCGGCTATCGCTTCCTCTCGCCAGTCGAACGAATCGATTCCGGCGACGGCGCGCAGTCCGCGCTCGACAAGTCAAAGACCTCGACAGGCAGCGATCCAGCCTCGTTGCCTCAGATTCCGCTGCGCAAAAGGATTCTCTCTACTCCGGACGACCTTCCCAAAACGTCCTTCCCTGTGGTGCAAACCCTTTTCGTCCTCTTTCAGCTCATGTATCTGGGTTTCTATATTGGCGCGCTCGCCAACCTTTCTGAGATCGACGGTCTCCTCTCGCCACTTCCCGGCGTCACGGTGATCTTCCGCGTGCTTTTCATTTCGGCCGCTGTACTTATTCCTGTCCGCGCCTTCGTCCTTTGCGCCGCGCTGTTCCACGCACCCGGATTCCGCGACAAATTCCTTGCGCTTTGGCCGTTCCTGCTTTTCTCAGACGAGCTTTGGTCGCTGTCGCCCTTCCTTCTGCTGCACCATATCAACTTCGGTCTCGCGTTGGCATGCACCGCGCTGCTCGTCTACTCGCCTTTTGCGCAGCGGTCGATCGTCCTCATGGGCGCGGGCGTCGTGCCCCTCCGCCCCAGCTAACTCCCGAGTCGACGTACTCTTTAGAATTCCGTGTGGAACCGGACCGCTGAAACCGCCACCGGTCCGCGCGCCTGGTTGTATCCGGGATTGATCACGTGCTGAAAATCGTAGGACATCGAGAAACCGCGCCAGAGATGAGCGGTGTAGAAGGTCTCAACGATTTTCTCGCTGCCGTAGCTCAACCCGCCGTCGCCCAGCATGATGCCCACTCCGCCCAGCGCAAGATACTGTTGATGCTCGGGCACGATTCCGTTGGCCACAAATGCAACTCCGACACGATCGCTGCTGCGTCGCCATGGGCTCCCTTTGACGAGCCCGCCGATCTGCAGCGTTCGATCGTCCTCGGTGTAGCAAAAGGCCTCGTTGTGTCCGTCGCTCCAACCCAGGCGCCCAAAGATGCCGAAGTCGTTCGTAATCTCCTGTTCCATGTTCAAGCCGAATCCGTAACGATGCCGTCCCTCACGCCGCGTCGCGATGATGTCTGCCGTTGCAGTCTGGCCATCAAGAAACTCCGCATTGGCCTGGTGGTAGCTTCCCATGTTGGCGTGATTCAGATAGCTCAACACCCTCACTACGCCGTCACGATGAAGAATATGCTTGCCCCGCGCTTCCAGTTCCAGATTCTCCGCTCGCGAGCGCGCAAGGTTCGCGTCCAGGAATTGTCCAAACGGGGTCTTCGGCATCATCGCTTCGGCAAAGCGCACCGAGTGCGAACGATCGTCGTACTCAATGACCGCCGCCTCGGTGTATCCACGCGCGTTCGCGGCCACGTCGTAAGTGCCATTGTCGTCGATCGCCCAATTCAGAAATTGCAGATTGCTATCGGAACCATAAGTGTTTACATCGAAGAAGTCCGTCAGGTCCATCTTGCCCAGCCGAACTTCGATGCGCCGTGCGGGCAGCGAAGTCGCGAGATCCAGCTCATCGCGATCGGCATCGACGCGGTCGCCCGTCAGCGGAATAATCTCGCGCAACATGAGCTGCGCCAGGTATGGAGCTTGAGCTCCCGGAACGTGTTGCCGAATACGCACGACGTCCAGATTGACGTAGCCGCCTAATCCGTCTTCGTTTCCAACACCATTACCTGTCGCATCTTCGATATCGGCGAAGACTTCGGTCGATTGCGAGAGCTCGTATCCGGTGTAGAGCGTCAGCAGGTGCGTCGTTGCGCTCTGCGACCAATTCGTCAGGCTGTTCGGTCCGCTGTATTGAGCTTTGAACGCCTTGTAACCTTGCACAACGATGTTCGCTTGACCTGAGATCCAGTACCGCCCGGTCAATGTGTGCGGGAAGGTGGTTTCGACATCGCTGCTCGCGTCGTCCCCACTCGACCCGGCGCTCGAGTCTTGAGCGGCATCATGGCCTGCGCCTGCGCTGTTTGGCTTCGTGGTCGGGGTTTGTCCTAGTTCCGTTTGTGCGTTTCCCGCCGCCTGTGCGCCGGCGTGCAGCGGCCGCCAGCAAGCCGCTAAAGCCAGGACGCAAAGAATCCGCGCGACATTCTGATGGAGGAGGCGCCGCATCTCTACCTTGAACGGGCGCTCGTTTCAAGCCTCCCGTCACGAATGTAGTAGATCACCCGGCCTCCGAGCCCGTCGCCAATGGAGTCGTTCAACTTCCCGCGGCGGCATACATTTTGCTAACGCTATGCGGAGTGCTGTGTCCGATCTATTTGCCGCTGGCCGGTGGGGCATTTGGCGCGGGACTGCCCGGTTGGGGGCCTGGCGCGGGATTCGGCTGTTGCCCGTTGTTGTTAACCTCTTGCCCGTTGTAGAACACTTTGCTGGATGAGCCGAATCGTTTGTAGTCGGTGAATTTAATCAATTCCTTAATGTGTACGTCCTGGGCCATGTAGCCATAGCCGCCGGGAAAGTGCAGGACTCCCTCGCCCTTGGAATACACGGGGAACCAGTAGTGGCCGTCGACTTGCTGTCGCCAGGTGATAAACGGAGCATGCAGGTCGGCGGAGTTCTTGCGCGTGTCATCGGGCACCATGTGGCCATCCGTCACCACAATCTGCAGATCGTCCGTGTCCACCCATACGCGTCCCTCGAAATACCGTTTGCCCTTCACGATCGTCTTCGGGCTCACGTCGAAAGCGTAGCACTTTACCTCGTCTACCTGCTGCTGCCCCACGTATTTGATGTCATAGGCGGGAAGGTCCGCGGTAGTCAGCACAAACGAATAGCCGTGTTGAAGGTCCTGGAGATCGGTGGGCGACATCATGATCTGCTTCAGCGTATTCGGTGGCGCGTAGTCCACCCTTTCGGTTCGCCTGCCCGTCTGGTCGAAGATCACATCGTCAACTTCGTACCATTCCCCGCTCACCTTGTTGTCGTCGTCGATCTCGTCCACGCTCGCGGTGCGGCGGTACGTATAGTGATTGAGCGCCTCCTGAAACTCCGTCTCCTTCGCCGAGAACTCTTTGATGATCTGGTCCGGCGTTACCGGCGGGTCCGAAAGATCCATGCGGCCAAAGCCTGAGTCGAGCGGCATCGGCGTAAACGATGCCTTATCCTGCGCAGCAGCCATCAGCGCCCAGCCAGCTACCGCGATCGCCGCAATCAGGTTTCGAAGATTCACAGAAACTTGCCTCCTGGGGTGTTGGCCATAGTGCATAGGCCGGGGGAACCCGCACCTCAATACTCGCATCCCGCTGCAACTTTAGACGGATGTACTCAGCATTGGGATGGCTTCGATACTAGCCATGGAACGCCCTGTCACGGCGCGATGAGCAGGCGTGCCGTCTCGCGGCCCGTGGCCATCAACATATGTGTTAGGCGCGGATCCGCATGCATCGATGGATCTGTATTTTTCGTTGATAGGGAAGGAGATTCGCGGCTTTCATGCCCGACTACTATCACCTTCCGGCTCTGATGCTGACGGCGCTTCTGCTGCCCGCCTTTGGCTACCTCTATCTCCGCTTCCGCGATGCCCGCTCTCTGCTCTGGTTCCTGGGATTCCTCTTCTCCATCGTGGCCATGATCCTTCTCTACACCATGAATGGCTACTCAGGGTCGGGTTCTCCTTGGCTGGTGGTTTCCGGCGAAACGTTCGTTCAACTTAGTGCGGCCATGTTTCTTGGCTCGCTTTCGCCGCTGCGGTTCCGCATTGGACGAATTAAGGTCCCTTTTGTCGTCCTGTATGCCGCACCTCTTGTCCTTTATTCCATCCTCCTTTACGGGGTGCTCGGCGGAATCCAGCCTCATAGTCCGGCCTTTCTCGTCTTTCCGGCGTTGGTGGGCATGAGCTTTGGTGTCGGGGTGTTCTGGGGAATGACCAAGGGCACGGTGCCTGTCTGGGTGGGAGTTTCATTCAGCTCCGTCCTCGGCACTTTTGCCATCTGGGTCTGTTGCCTGCGGGGAGCCGGGTCTGGGCTCACCTTTGTCGAGTGCGTCAACCTGCAGATGACGGCTGTGCTGCTCATCTTTGTCTCGCGCCGTCTTTCTCCAGGCGTCTTCCTCAGCGTCCTCGGTTTCCTCGCCTGGTCGCTAGCCTCAGTGCATGTTCTTCTCGAAGTTGACCACTATTTCCCGCTCGACATCAACTTGACCCGCATGATTGTCATGGGCAAGGTGGTCGCCGCTGTGGGCATGATCGTGCTCGCCCTCGAGAACGAGCTGACGAGCAACAAAGCGGCACAAGAGCGCGAACGCAGCGCCCGGCGCCAGCTCGAGGCCTATGCCAACCTCATGCTTACTCGCCGCCGGGTCGAGGATTTCGACCGCCAGGCCGCCGATGTTTGTGACACCGTTGTGAGAAACAGCCGCTTCGCGCAGGTCGCGCTGCTGCTTGAACGTGGCGGCCGTTACCAACTCGCCGGCAGTGCTGGCTTAGAGATTGCGATTGCCGGGCCACTCGGCCAGTTGGCCAGCCGAATCCCCGTGGAAGGCTTTCTCGTTCCTGGCTCGGTCCCGATCGCCGTCCCGCACAGCAAAACAGTCCGTCTCGATCTCACGCCGTGGCTCATTCCCGGTGACGACCTGGCTCGTCTGCGCTTCACTTCCGTCCTGGCCATCCCAATGATTGGGCGCTCCGGGATCGATGGAGCATTGTTACTTGGGGGAATGCGCGGCGATGGCGGGCGCGATGCCCACTCGACCAGTGTTCCTCGCCTCGACGACCTTCTTCCCATCGAGATGCTCGTGGCACGCCTCCAGGCCACGCGCAGTCAGACGATGCTCTTTGAAAAACTGATCGACTCCGAGAGATTTGCCAGCCTCGGCCAGTTATCGGGCAATGTGACGCAGCAATTGAACAGCCCCCTCACCGTCATCCTCGGCTACGCCTCTCTTCTCCAGGAATCGCCTTTGCTTGAAACACACGATCGCAAGGCCGTCGAGGCCATCGTCAATGAGGCGCGCAGCATCCGCTCCACGCTCCAAAGCCTCTCTCGTGTTTCGAATGCTCCGTCTGACCAGCCGGCCGCCATCTCCGTTACCGAGCTGCTGTCCGATATGGAACAGCTCTATCGGCCCGAATTCCTGCAGCGTTCCATCGAGTTCCAGGTCAATGTGGCGCCCGGAATGCCCCGGATCCTTTGTGGTGCGCAGCAGTTGCGGCAAGCGCTGCTCCATTGCCTGCAATACGCCATCGGCGCCGTTGACCGTGAGGGCCCCTCTTGGGCGCCGAAGGAGTCCAAATCCATTCGCCTCGAAGCGGCCCGCGAGGGCAGCCTCGTGCACATCTCTGTGACCCACTCCGGCCCCGGCTTTCTTGACCCCGAGCGAGCCTTCGACCCATTTGTCCCCGCGCGCGCCTGCGGCGAGACGGCCGGAATGGGGCTCAGCCTCTGCGCGACGATTCTGCGCGACCAGAATGGACGCGCCTCCGCCGTGAATCTGCAGCCGCGTGGCGCGGCCATCATTCTTGAATTGCAGGCAGCGTGATGTTGTCGGCATCGCGGGCTCTATTCCTGGTATTGCTGGCTGGCGGCGCGGGCATCGCCAATGCCGCTCACCCAAAGGCCTCCGCCGTTGAACCGATTGACGCAGCATTTCAGATCGGTGATTCCGGCACAATTGAAGCGAGCCTCGATCCACCCATTCAAGGCGCCCTGCGCATCATCGTGCGGGCCAAGGTCTCAGCAGGCCACCCCCAGCAAGGTGGCTCCGCCGGCGACCCTCCACCGCGAAGCGAACACCAGGTTCTGACCCTCGAAGTCACCCAATGGGACCGGCCTATTCCTTTCCGGCTGGTTCACCAGGGCCGCCATCGCCTGTTCGGAGGCCAACCCTCCTTGCTGATCGCCGATATTGACGTCAACGACCTCACTCCCGGAGTTCCGGTCCGCGTCCGCGTTCACTCAAATCTCCCGAATGCGTCAGCGTCCGGGCCGCCCGACCTCGAAGCACGCGCTTACGCCGTCGTGTATTGATCAGGCAATCCCTCGCGCCAGCCGCCGCGCCGATCTGATACCCCGTAAAATAGAATCGGATGGCTTTCACCGAACAATACGATGTGGTTGTCGTGGGCGCTGGGCACGCCGGTTGCGAAGCCGCCATGGCTGCCGCGCGCATGGGCCTCAAGACCGCGCTCATCACGATGAACCTCGACCTCATCGCCCAGATGAGCTGCAACCCTGCCATCGGCGGCGTCGCCAAGGGCCATCTAGTCCGCGAAGTCGACGCCCTGGGCGGCATCATGGGCGAAGTGGCCGATGCTGTTGGCATCCAGTTCCGCCTGCTCAACGCTTCGCGCGGTCCAGCTGTCTGGAGCCCGCGCGCCCAGTGCGATAAGCAGCTTTACCGTGTCAAGATGCGCGAGGTCCTCGAGTCTCAGCCCGGCCTTCACATTCGCCAGGCGGAGGTCGTCGATCTGGTGATTGAAGAATCCGAATTAGCCACAGAACTGGGTGCCCCAGGTCCCTCGCACTTGGGGACCTGGGAGACCATCTCCGCGGAGCCGCCCGAACTTCCGCGTCCCACTCGCCCCCATCGCCGCGTTCTCGGCCTCAAGCTTCGCGACGGCCGCCAACTCCTCGCCGGCGCCACCATCATCACCACCGGAACTTTCTTGAACGGCCTCATCCATTGCGGCGAAGAGCGGTATCCCGCCGGCCGAAGCGGCGAGCCCGCCTCAGTCCTGCTCGGAGAAGCACTTCGTGCGCTCGGCCTTCGCACTTGCCGTCTCAAGACAGGGACGCCTCCGCGCCTCGATGGCCGAACAATTAAGTGGGAGATGTTTGAGGAGCAGCCCGGCGATGCAGACCCAACACCCTTCAGCTTCCGAACGAAGAAGATCGTGCAGCCGCAGGTCTCGTGCCATATCGCCTTCACCACGCCGGAGACGCTTCGCCTTATCCGCGAAAACGTGCATCGCTCGGCCATGTATTCGGGCCGCATCCAGGGCATCGGACCGCGCTACTGTCCGTCGATCGAAGACAAGATCGTCAAATTCCCTGACAAGACGCAACACCAGTTCTTCCTTGAGCCCGAAGGCCTCAACACCCACGAGGTCTACATCAACGGCATGTCCACGTCGCTGCCCATGGAGGTACAGTGGCAGATGGTCCATTCCATCCCCGGCCTCGACCAGGCCGAGCTGCTGCGCCCCGGCTACGCCATCGAATACGACTCCGTCGATGCTACCGAGCTTGATCGCACCCTGCGCGTGAAGGCCTTCACAGGCCTTTACCTTGCTGGGCAAATCAACGGGACAAGTGGCTATGAGGAAGCGGCGTGCCAGGGAATCATGGCCGGCATCAACGCCGCGTTGTGGCTCAAGGGTCAGCCGCCGTTCACCATGGACCGGACCGAGGGCTACACGGGAATCCTCATTGACGACTTGATCTCGAAGGGAACCAACGAGCCGTACCGCATGTTCACCTCGCGCGCCGAATTCCGGCTGCACCTGCGCATCGACAACGCCGATCGCCGCCTTACTCCATATGGGCGAAAGCTCGGCCTCATCAACGACGAAGCCTGGGCCGAGTACGAGCAGAAGCAGGCGCGCATGGCTGCGTTGCAACAGTTGCTCACCGCGGGCAAAGTCGATCCCGCAAAGCTCGAGCGCGCAGGTTTCGATTCATTACCTGCAACCGCGGGCATTACCTGGGCGCAGCTTCTTAAGCGCCCCGAAGTGACGATCGAGCCGCTGCTAGCTGCGCTCCGCGACGAGCTTGCACTCGATCCGCTGTTGGCGGAATTCGCTTTAGCCGCTGGCCTCCCGGAGGGAGAGCCCGAGAATAGCCCAGGCCAGAGCGTAGCGAAGTCCTGGGACAGCCAATCAGTAAGTTCCGTGCCGTACCGTAGGGCCCGCGCGAACTCCAAGGAGACCGCCTCCTCCATCGCCCGCTCCACCCTCCGCAACGAAGCCCGTGCCGTCGAAACCGAAATCAAGTTTGCCGGCTATCTCGAACAGCAGAAGAAGTCCATCGAGCGGCTGAAGGCTGCCGAGTCCGTCAACATCCCTACCTGGCTCGAGTACGGCACGATCAGCGGCCTCTCGCGCGAGATGCGCGAAACGCTCGAACGCATCCGGCCGATGACGATCGGCCAGGCCAGCCGCATTCCCGGCGTCACTCCAGCCGCGCTCACGCTGGTCCATGTGTCGATCAAGCTCCAGGGTGAGAAGCGCCGCGCCATCGCGTGAAGGCTGTTCGCTGAAGGCTAGAAGCTGCCTTATCATTCCCGTATGAATCTCGATGCCATTCAAACGGCCCTTCGCGAATCGAAGCTCGACGGCTGGCTCTTCTACGACCATCATCACCGCGACCCCATTGCCGCACGCATTCTGGGCCTCGATCCCAATGCCCACGTCACGCGCAGGTGGTACTACTTCATTCCAGCGACGGGCGAGCCACGTAAGCTCGTTCATTGCATTGAGCAGGCGCGGCTGGATATGCTGCCCGGCACGAAGACGCAGTACTCCAGTTGGCAGGAATTGTACGCCGGGCTCAAGGATCTGCTCCAAGACAAGGAAAAAATCGCGATGCAATATTCGCCGAACAACGACATCATGTACGTTTCGATGGTCGATGCCGGCACCGTTGAATTCTTGCGTTCGCTCGGGAAGGAGATTGTCACCTCAGCCGATCTGGTAAGCGAGTTTGAAGCTGTCCTCACAGAGGATCAGATTGCCAGCCACTCCGCCGCTCAGCGAGCCATCGACCTGATTCTTGTTGGCGCATGGGCCGAGATTGCGCGCCGGTTACGTCCACCCTCCGGCGGCGGCGACCGATTCACGGAGTACGATCTCGTCGTCTGGCTTCGCGAAGCCATGCGCCGCGAGGGCCTGGTCTGGGAAAACGGACCAGACGTCAGCGTCAACGCCAATACCAGCGACCAGCACTACGAGCCCACCGCAGAGCGCGCCTCGCCAATTCGCGAAGGCGACTTTCTGCTTATCGATATATGGGGCAGGCAGGACACGGCCACAAGTGTGTTCTACGACGTGACGTGGACCGGGGTCGTCGGCCGCGAGCCTTCAAAGAAAGAGCTTCTCGTTTTCGATACCGTCCGCCGCGCGCGCGATGCCGCGATTGAAACCGTTGAAAAAGCATTCGCGACGAACCAGCCCATTGCCGGCTTTGAAGCCGACGATGCCGCGCGTGCCGTCATTCGCGACGCCGGCTTCGGAGACTTCTTCGTCCATCGCACCGGCCACAACATTGCGCACGAGATTCACGGCTCCGGCGCGCACCTCGATAATCTCGAAACGCACGACATCCGCCGCATCCTGCCTCACACCTGCTTCTCGGTCGAGCCCGGCATCTATCTGCCCGAGTTCGGCGTGCGCAGCGAGATCAACATGATCACGGCCCCCGGTAAAGCCTGGGTCACGGGCCGCATGCAACAGGAGTTAGTCCGCATCTGAGACGCAGTGACTGGGGCGACCTCGGCGTGAACCGCGGGCCTTGCGACGCCTACATCGTCAACTCCGCTAACTCGGCTGGCCCCGCTGTCTTGTATAGTCGATAGAGGAATGGCAACCACTCCGAACAAGCCCAACGCGGCGGGCAAGCCTGCCGCGGCTAATACCACAAGCCAAGGATTTGTCTACCTCCCGCTGATTGCAGGGTGGCTGGTGCCGGGGGCTGGACATTTTCTGGTTCGCAAGCCGATTCGCGGCGCACTGCTCGCCGTCTCCATCATCTCGATGTTTGCGCTCGGCCTGGCCATGCAGGGCAAGCTGTACACCAGCGGACAGGACATTCTCGACATTCTCGGCATGGCCGGCGATCTCGGCAGCGGACTGCTCTACTTCCTGAGCCGCGCGGCCGGGTGGGGCGGAACGCCGGTGCAGACCACGGTGGCCGACTACGGCACCAAGTTTATCGAGGTTGCGGGGCTGTTGAACATCATCGCCGCCGTTGACGCGCATAATCTGCGCACGGGGAGGAAGTCCTGATGCATTTCTCCTTCCGTTCTCGGCCGGAGCAGTTGCCGTCAAGTTGCGATTTCCTCAAGAAATCGCAACCTCGCGTGATTTTGACAAGAGATACGAGTGAAGGAGAAATGCATTGATGCATCCCTCCCATTTCACAGCGGTCCTGCTGTTCGCGCTCTCGGCCTCGACCGTCTTCGGCATCACCATGCGCGACACCCCAAGACGCATGTTCCGCTACGGCGCGTATTGTTTCGCGCTCTTTGTCGGCTCGGTGATCGTGTTCAGCTGGGTGATGTTCCTCATCGCGCGCTAGCGCGATCTCTGCAAACCCAGCGAAGAATACAACGTCGCGGGTCGGAGAGTTCACCTTTACGCCCGGTGCTACAATTCCTCTCGATTCGTGATACGAGACAAAGACTTGCGCGAGCGCCCGCGGGGGAACAATCGATGATTCGAGTTTTGAGCGAAACCAGGAAACCTGGACACTGTCCGGTTGACGCGTTGATCTTTCTTTCCTGCGTCACGCTTCTGCTCGCTGTGCTGCCCGCCGCCGCTCAAAAAGTCGACTTCTTTCCCGCCAATCAACAAGACGCCTGGACACGAGTGGCCATCCCGCCTGACCACCCTGTCAGCCAAGTCGCGCAGTGGCACATTGATTCCGCCAGGCGTCAAATCGTCTGCGACGGCAACGGCGGCCACGAATGGCTGCGGTACAACCGCGAGTTCACGAACTTCACCTTTCACGTCAAGTGGCGCTTCACACCTGTCACCGCCCCCAACCCCAAATACAACAGCGGCGTCTTCTTCCGTAACAATCTCGACGGTTCCATTTGGCACCAGGCTCAAACCCAGCTCGACGGCGGATACATTTTCGGCCAAACTCCGGTCGACGGGAAGCTCACGTACTTCGACTTGAAAAAAGACATGAAGGAGAATCGGGTCAAGCCGGCCGGGGATTGGAACGCCTACGACATCCGTTGCGTCGGCGACACATGCACTCTCGCTGTGAACGGCGAGGTTGTGAATACAACCAAGGTGGGCCTCGACAAGGGCTACGTCGGTCTGGAATCCGAAGGTTACCCCATCACGTTCAAGGATCTCAAAGTTCGGGAATTGCCATAGCGCCACCCCATTCCACTTGTGAATGCAGAAACCCGTGAACAAACTCTGGCACGACCGGAACAAGATGCCGCCAAAGGCCATGTTGGAAGAGCGAATCCAATGGCATCGCGAGCACCAGGTTCATTGCGCCTGCCGCGAAGTTCCCAAGAGCCTAGTCGCTGTTCGGCCGAGGCTTTTCGAACCGCGGAAAGACAGTCACGGGTCCAAGTCCGCTTAGCTGTGGCGCAGTCCGACCCAATTCAGACAATCGACACAAAAAATGCCGCCGTCCTTTTGGGGAACGGCGGCACAGGTTTCGGCGGGAGTTGCCGAAAAACCATTGAAGCTCGGCAGAGCTTCTGGTTTTCAAAAACACGGGCACGCCGAGATAGTTGCGGTTTATCGGCTCCGGGCCTGAAGGCCCCTGCTCCTTCCGGCGGGTACAATCGCTCTCGGGGGACCGAGTGAAACGCCGCCGATTTATTGCTGCATCCATTGCCGCTTCAACCTTAGCCGCAGCCGCAAAGGCCGGCGGTCAGGAATCGTCTGCGAGCGCCCCGGCCTCCGACGCTTCCCCGAGCACGCGCCGCGAGTTCTACCAGTTGCGCAGGTATAACCTCGTCAGCGGTCAACAGTTAAAGGTAATCGAGAGCTATTTCTCCAGCGCGTTGCTTCCAGCGCTGGGCCGGATGGGGCTGGGGCCGGTTGGGGCATTCAAGCTCGATATCGGACCTGAAACACCCGCATATTCGCTGCTAATTCCGGGCTCATCCGTCGAGGCGCTGGCGGAGCTCGATTTGCGCCTGGCTGAGGACGCGGAATTCCTGAAGGCGGCCGACACTTTCCGGAATGCGACCTCCGCGGCACCGTCTTTTCAGCGCGTGGAGGTTTCGCTGCTTGCGGCTTTCAAAGGATGGCCCAAGCTTACACCGCCCGCCGCTGCAGCCACCAAAGCCAAACGCATCTTTCAACTGCGCACGTATGAAAGCCCGAGCGACGGCGAACACGTGCGCAAAGTTGAGATGTTCCATTCCGGCGAATTTGAAATCTTCCTCAGCGCCGGATTCCATCCCGTGTTCTT
>Ga0181535_10000405_pt1 | contig 64980 bp, 52 predicted proteins | sample PEATcosm2014_Bin_44_FD_119774 | JGI IMG/M metagenome (GOLD analysis project Ga0181535, IMG submission 119774) | Peatland microbial communities from MTU Mesocosm Facility, Houghton, MI, USA - PEATcosm2014_Bin17_30_metaG | ecosystem: Environmental > Terrestrial > Soil > Wetlands > Peat | place... | reverse complement strand
GTGCATCTTGTTTGTTTTCAATTATTTATATGGCGGAGAGGGAGGGATTCGAACCCCCGATAGCCTTGCGACTATGTCTGATTTCGAGTCAGGTGCATTCAACCGGGCTCTGCCACCTCTCCGTATTGTTTTCAACTACTTACGATACACTCCTGAAGGCTCATAATTGTCACTGGCAGATCTGATGGCACCTGGTGCCCCGGATATCCGCTCCAACGCAGACTGCTTGTGGTTCACGCTGAGATGTGCGTACTGCTTGGTATCTGTGCCGTCCTATGTCCCAGGAGTTCCTCGACCGTGTGCAAATCCACGCCGGTCATTACCAGTCTACCGGCGAAGGTATGTCGGTTGCAATGCCAGGTATAGTCCTTGAGCGCCGCCCGCTCGACCGCGCCGAGGAACCAGCCGCGCGGAGACTCCGCATGGGAAGACGAAATCGCTATCGGAGGCGGAACGCAATTGCGCAAGAGCCGCCAGAGCTGTCGCATTGAGGGGAACATCGTGCGGATCTCCGCTTTTGGTCCTGGGTAGATGCAATTGCCTGCGCTCGAAATCGATCTGCTTCCACTTCAGGCTGTACTGCTCGCTCATCCGGATTCCGGTGTGAATCGAAAGCATCAGATGTGAATGAATGTACCGGGAGGTCCTCCGGCTCTGCCGGGGGTAATCTCACCGGAAGTCGTGTGAGCGGACTTCCGCATTTGTGATGTCGAGTGGCGCTATGCGCTGAGCTTTGACGTGGATCACGCCGTCCTGAATTTGGAGCAGACCTTCGATCAAAAGAAATCGGGTGCGCGTGACGATGATGCGGTCGCGCTCGAAGACATCGGGAGCGAGGATGACGTTGGCGATGCCGGTTTCGTCTTCGAGGGAGAGAAAGACGAACCCTTTGGCGGTGCCGGGACGCTGGCGGGCGACCACGCAACCGGCGATGCGGACTGACATATTGCCGTCCTTTTGATTGAGTTCGTCTGCCGACAAGATGCCTTGCTGACACAGCGTCTCTCGGTGGTATGCCATGGGGTGAGGGCCTGTTGTGAGGCCAGTACCTGCATAGTCGGCGGCAAGGCGCTCGTCTGTGGTCATCTGCTGCAAGGGCGTTGGAGTGCGTGCACAGGTGAGTGTGCTGTCGGCGCCTCGCGGCAAACCTCGCAACAATGGGCCAACGGGCCGGCCGGCTTCCTCAACTTGCCAAAGGGCGTCGCGGCGATGTTTGACCTCGCCGAGCGAGTTGAGCGCGCCTATACGGGCCAATGCGACGAATTCCTTGCGGTTGAGGTCCGGGACACGGAGAGCCAGGTCATCAACAGAGGCGAATGCTCCATTGCCGCGGCGTGCGGCCAGAAGAGCCTCTACCGATGATTGCCTGAGCCCTTTGGCATAGTTGAGGCCGACGCGCAGCGAGTGCGAGCCGTTAGGCTCTGTTTCTAGCGTGCAAAGCCACTCGGAGCGCAATACGTCGATGGGGCGCACGCGCAGGCCATGACGTTGCGCATCTTTAATGAGCACGGCCGGCGAGTAGAAGCCCATCGGCTGGTTGTTGAGCAACCCGCATGTGAATGCGGCAAGGTAGTGGACCTTGAGATAGGCCGAGGCATAGGCGATCAGCGCGAAGCTGGCGGCGTGCGATTCTGGGAAGCCGTACATGGCGAATGATGAGATTCCCTGCACGATGTTGTCCTGGGCCTCCGAGCCGATGCCGTTGCGGGTCATCCCAGCGCGAAGCCGGCCCTCGAGATCCTTCATCCTCTGCATCGACCGCCGCATCCCCACGGCGCGGCGCAACTCTTCCGCCTCAGCACCGGAGAAGCTGGCAACCGTCATTGCCATGCGGAGAAGCTGCTCCTGAAAGAGCGGGACTCCAAGCGTGCGTTTCAGCACTGGCTCAAGGGATGGATGTGGATAGGTGACTTCTTCCTTGCCCTGGCGACGGCGCATATATGGGTGCATCATCTTGCCGACGATGGGACCGGGGCGGATGATGGCGACTTGTACCACAAGATCGTAGAAACGCACAGGCGCGTTATGCGGAATAGATGCCATCTGTGCGCGGCTCTCCACCTGAAACATGCCCACAGTGTCAGCTTTGCAAAGCGTCTCGTAGACGAGAGGATCTTCGGGCAGTGCGGCAAGGTCCACCTCTTTGCCGTTGTGGCGCGGGATCAACTCGATGCAGTCCTTGAGCACGGCCATCATGCCCAGGCCGAGCAGATCGACTTTGATGAGGCCGAGGTCAGCGCAATCTTCCTTATCCCACTGGATCACAGTACGGCCGGGCATCGAGGCGCGCTCGATTGGGACGACACGATTGAGCATTCCAGCGCAGATGACCATGCCGCCCGAGTGCTGGCCGAGATGGCGCGGCAGGTTCTGCATTCGCAAGCAGAGATCGAGATAGCGAGCGATGCGCGGATGGCGAATGTCAAAGCCGGCCTGGGCGAAGTGGTGGGCCATGGTGTCGTTTTCGCCGCGCCATTCCCAATGGCCGACCAGGCTGGCCAGCCGCGCGAGTTGATCTTCCTCGAAGCCTAACGACTTGCCCACTTCACGCGCCGCTGATCGGCCGCGATAGCTGATGACGTTGGCGGTCATTGCTGCGCCGAGCTGGCCGTAGCGTTCGTAGATGTATTGGATGACCTTTTCGCGCTGGTCGCCGGAGGGCAGGTCGAGGTCGATGTCCGGCCACTCGCCGCGGTTCTCGCTAAGAAATCGTTCGAAGAGCAACTCCATGCCGACTGGATCGACAGCGGTGATTTCGAGCGCATAACAGACGGCGGAGTTGGCTGCCGAACCGCGCCCTTGTACGAGAATTCCAAGGCCCTGACAGTAACGAATGATGTCCCAGACAATCAAAAAGTATCCGGCAAAGCCGAGCTTGGCGATCAGTTTGAGTTCGTGCTGAACCTGGGCGCGGGCCTTGTCGAGTAGAGATCGCTTCAGTTCGGAGCCATAGCGTTTGCGGACGCCTTCCTCCACACGTTTTTCGAGGAAGCTGTCCATCGTTTCGGCGTCTGGCACCGGGTACTGCGGGAACTCATAGCCGAGATTATTGAGCGTGAAGTCGAGACGTTCGCTCACTATGCGGGTGTTGGCGATCGCTCCGGGAATGTCGCTGAAGAGCGCGATCATCTCGCGGGCTGAACGCAAAGAGCGTGAAGCATTCGCGGTGAGCAGGCGACCTGCCTGATCGAGCGATGTGTGATGGCGGATCGTTGTCAGCACGTCGAGAATCTCTCGGTCTTTCTCCGTTGCGTAACGAACGCCGTTAGTTGCGATCAGAGGTAACCGGAGCGTGGACGCCAAGCTGAGCAATGATTGATTGCGGCACTCTTCGTCGCGTAGCTGGTGGCGCTGGAGTTCGAGATAGAGATTGCCTGGGCCGTAGATTGCAGCGAGCTGTTCGATGAGCTTGCTCGCCTCTCTACGCCCGTCGCGCACTAGCGCAGCCGCGACTGGTCCTTCATCGCCTCCGGTGAGGCAGATCAATCCGGCGGAGAACTCTTCGAGGTCCTCAAGTGTGGCCGCGCCTTCTGTCTTTGTTGTCTCGCGCATCTTGAAGCGCGTGATGAGCTGGCAGAGGTTTTTATAGCCGGTTTGAGAGGCGCACAGCAACAAGAGTCGTGGCGGCTCATCTGGACATTGATGAGGCAACCAGGATGGCGGTGTGAGTTTATTGCCGACGGATCGGACTGCGATTTCCGCGCCGATATGCGCTTTGACTCCGCATTTCTTCGCCATTGTGTGAAAGCGCGCAACGCCATAAAGTCCGTTGCGGTCGGCGAGGGCGATAGCAGGCATTTCGATCTGGGCAGCGCGTTCGGCCAGTGTCTCGGGCTGCGAAGCTCCGGCAAGAAAGCTGAAGGCGCTGGCGGCGTGCAGTTCGACGTATTCGGCGCTCGCCGGGGTCCCCAGCGACAGGTCTTGGTCGCTGGGGTGGTCATCAGTCATAGTAGGCTTCCAACCGCCACTGGTTTTTGCTGCGGTCCTGCACAAGCAGGCAGGCTACCGTGCTGCCGTTGCCTGTTTGGGCCAGCACATCCCACTCGTCTTCGTCCCAGCCAGTGGGCGACCACCAGCAACCGGCGCTGCGCCATGGGCCATAGGCTGCCGTGATCTCGAAGTTGCGTTCGGGATCTCGGAAGGCTGCGGGCTTTGTTGCTCGCAGCTTCACGCGCACCGGAACGGGTGGCCGCATTCGACGCAAGGCCATTCGGGGCCTATTGGCTTTTGACGTGGTGGATAGGCCGGAAACGGAAAAGTCTTCCATGCGGAAGCTGCCGGACCGGTGCGAATCTTCGAGCACTGGTGAGCCGACACGGTCTTCGCCGGCAATTGCTTTGAGACGCGCAATCGTTACATCCAGCCGCGAAGGCTCGGGCATCTGCGGCGCAAAGAGTCCCAGTTGCACCGTGCTCGATTGTCCTGCATCTGCCGTGAGGGTGAGCGAGAGCACCGCGGCCGGTGGCGGATGCGCGGCGATCTCAAGTTGCAAAAGCTTGAGCAGGAACTTGCGATCGACCGAGGGCAATGCCGGTCGTATCACTCGTTTGTGTTCCCGCCCGCCTTCGAGTGACATTTCGATCGTCAGAGAGGCTAACGACAGTGCGCGCGTTGTCGCTCGCCCAACCAGGCAATCAATCATGCGCGCGCCCATGAAGAGGAGCGAGTCCATCTGTTCGACGGGAGTCTCGAACTCAAACAATTCTTTCAGCTTGAATTCTGGCTCGATTGGCTGAAAGGTATGTTGTGCTGCTCCGCGTGCAAGATTGCGCCAACTTTTGGCTTGCGGGCCAAGCCGTGTAATGAGATCAACCTCGGGCAGTGCGGCCAACTCGCCGAGTGTGCGAATGCCCCATATTGCAAAGGTCTCTAACCACCCCAGCGACGAAGACCTGTCGCCAGGGACCCCGGATGCGTGTTCATCAGCAAGACTCAACGCGGTGAGGGGCAGTTTATGAAGGGCCGTTGCTTCCTGTCCTTCGGAAATCACTGTAATTCCGTGCGTGGCGGAGGCCTTCAATCGAGCGGTGTGAAAGTTTGCGCTTACGGCAATTGAAGCGCGGAAGCCGGCCGCAAGCAGAGTAGCGCGCAGTCTTTGTGCCAGCGCCTCCGGTGGTCCGAAGAGCAACTCTGTACCAGCGATGTCGAGGACAAACGAGCAAACCGCGCTCTCACTTGACTCTTCAATGCGCGGTGAGAAGTGAGACACGCATTCGAGCAATACATCCCGCGCTGCGGCCTCAACTTCCATGGATCGCGCAAGCAACCGCAATCCTGTAATGCCCTCCGCCTCAAGCCGCGTCATTCTCAGAGCAGCGCCCCTCTGATATGCCTGCCTATTGAGTGAGCAGATGGCTTCCAAAGGTGCTCGCCCTTCGAGCACAGCCACAGGCTCCGATTGCAGATCTGGCCGTAAGCGCAACAATGCCTGTGCGGGAAACTCCGTCGCACAAACACAGGCGTAAAGTGTCTTGATTTGGGCCTGGGGGCTCATGCTCGTTCCTCCGCTTCCCATCCGCTGATAGCTGACCAGGTAGACGTGGGCGGCTTTCGTGCTGCCGGTAAAGCCGAAGTAAATCGCTGCCGTCCGCGCCGCACCTCGAACGAGAAACCATTCAGAGCAGTTTCACCGGCGGTTCGCGGCTGCAAAGCAGTGCATTCCAGGACGACCGCCGCGCTCGATTGCGCGTATGCTGTCTGTCCAAGCACAACCAGGCAGCAGCGCGCGCGATCCGCTGCCTGGCGAAACCGATACCATGTCGCCAGCGGAATCCGGCTCGCATCTTCCGGCGCTAAGTCGCCGAGGTCTAGCATTATCGCTGCAAATCCACCAGCCTGAAGCAAGAGGTCGGTTGCCCGCAATGCCTGATAGAGGCGGGTCCATATTCGTAAGCTGGGTTTGTCCTTCTCTGGCGCGCTCGCCCTGTTGCACCTTACCCAAAGCAACTGCCGCAGACTAATCCCGCTGGCTGCCGCCGACTCCGGATCGAAGGTGTCTTCAGCATCCACCCAGGCGCAGACTCGGCCTTCTTGTGACTGTTGACCAAGAAAGGCGAGCGCCAGCCCGGTCCGGCCCGATGAGCTCGGCCCGGTCACTTCGCTGATTGCGCCAACCGGCAAACCGCCGTCCAGCAGGGCATCCACTTCAGGAATTCCGGTTGTCCTGGTCTCGCATATCCTCCGTGGGACAGGTGTTAGCGCCGCGGGAAAGCGGCGTTCGAGGGCGTGCTCGATTTCGATCCGAAGGGCAGTGGTGGACGGCATAGCAGGACCCGAGGCACATTCGCCTTATATTCGCCTTATCATCCTGCAAAATCAGGCCGCATGTCAAATACGCTCTATGATTCTGATCCAATATCTATTTTTTCAATGGCTTATGCCGGGGGAAAACACAGCGATCGTAGCGGCGTCGCTGCATTCGAAGTGCTTTCCAAAAAGTGTTCTCGTATAAGTAATTGGTCGGCGGCATAATCAAGTGGCCCAACTAACAATGCCGGAATGAATTGTATGAATAATCGCCACCTTATGGTCGAACCGGCCGACCGTACGAACGCAACAGTGCAGTGACAAGAGAGGATGGTCCAGATCATGGAGAATAAAAAATGTGTGGTCATACCACGCCGTCTCTTTGGCGTATCATGATCAGGAAAGCTCGATAGCGCTAGACAAGGAATCACAGTGATTCAATGTGGATTGTCAATTGCCAGTTCATTGATTTTGTTGGTTATGGCTGCCACCGTCGAGAGTGCGCAAGCAGGCGCGATCGGCTCTCCTGCCGAGTGCAATCCACGCGCCTTTGGCGCCAAGGGAGACGGCATTTCGAAGGATACCGTCGCAATTCAGGCGGCGATCGATGAGTGCTATCGGCGAGGGGGCGGCATCGTCGAACTAACAGCTGGAACATATCTGAGCACCCCGATCGTTTTAAAGGACAATATCGCGCTACAACTCGACAAGGGCGTGATACTCCAGGGCTCTGACGATCATGCAGACTATCCGTCGAAAACCGAATTTCGCGAGCCTGGTCTGCAATCTTTGGTCAGCGCGACCAACGCATCGCACGTCACAATTACCGGGGAAGGCGTGATCGATGGCGCAGGAGAGAGCTGGTGGCAGATAGCGCGGACGATCAAGAATGCCGGCGTGATGGGGTCAGAGCACCCGCGCCCGCGGCTGGTGGTTTTCGACCATTGCAGGCATGTCTTAGTGGAAGGAGTGACAATCCAGAATTCTCCAATGTGGCAGTTGGTTCCTTATTATTCAGATGATGTGACCATTCGGAATATCAAGATCTTGGCGCCACCTCACTCGCCCAACACAGACGCCGTCGATCCCTTCTCTTCGTCGAATGTGCGGATCGATCACGTTTTTGCCGACGTGGGTGACGACGATATTGCAATCAAATCCGGCGCGATAGGTTCGCCGGGACCGGACGAGCCAAGCCGCGACATTACCATTACCGATTGCACATTCCTGCATGGTCATGGTCTCTCAATTGGTAGCGAGATTGCCGGAGGCGCCAAAAACATCCGCGCTGAGCGCATTCACTTCGAGGGAACAGACAACGGCATTCGCGTAAAGGCAAATCGTGACAGAGGCAACGATGTAGGTCATCTGCTGTTCCGAGACATCGACATGAAGGACGTGAAGAATGCACTGATCATCAGCGAGTACTATCCAAAGATTCTCCCGTCCGATCGAGAATCTGCGCAGCCTGTAACTCGTCTGACACCGCACTTCCACAACATTACACTTGAGAATGTCAGGGCCACGGGAAGCGAATCGGCGGGAGCCATTGCGGGGCTTCCTGAGTCGCCTGTCCGCGGCGTAGTTCTGCGCAATGTAAGGATCGCTGCCCGTGCAGGACTTACGGTCAGTTATGCTGACGTTACCGGCAAAGGGGTGGTCATCAAAGCCGAAGAGGGACAGGTCGTGACTACGGGGGCTGGGGCAAAGGTCTCTCTGCACTAATACAGGGATGGAAGAGGGAAGGGCACGGGCCGAGATGCAAAGCCTATTCTGTAGCAGACTATTCTGTTGTTGACGCCCGCTGATTGGGAATCGTCCATCGACGAAGAGAGTTTTACAAGTTATGAAAGAATTGCGGTTGGGGATAAGATTGTTCGCATCATCTTAGTCTTGCTAACTGCGTTCGCATCATCAACTCCTGATCGAACGGTGCGCTTTGCAGCAGATTACATTCAAGTCAGTGACGCGGTCACCGGCGGCAGCATTAGCGACGAAGCGGTTCAACGACGCGAAGTTGATCGTCGCAGCCGAAGTCGTGCGTCTCGCCCAGAAAAACAGGAGCGATGTGGCGGGAGTACAGGTTTTCCGTGACGTTTTTGGCAATCACGGTTTCATTGGATTCAACCAGATCGAGATAGCGTGTTCCCATCTTGGCAGCAACCTTGAAGCCGATATGCAGCAACTGGCGCAAGCTGCAGTTGTAGGCTGCCGCGCCGCGCACATGGCGCAAGGCTGAGGTGTACTGATCGGCGGTCCAGCCGCGAACCTGGTCTGGCGACGGAAGCTTGGCCGGATCGATATCAATGACAGTTGAGTATGGAGCACATAGCTCTTCCCGATGGGTAAAGGCTTCAGCATAAATATCTTTGGCCAGCGTAAGGCCGTCACCTCCAGCTTCCGCCAGTCCGATCAACTCCTCGAGCCATGTAGTGCCGGCTGTTTTCAGATGCACACCCGCGTTGAACCTCTTCATGGTGGCGTGAATCGCAGGGTAGATCGAGAACTTATCACTTCCCGAATGCACGCTGAGCTTAAGGTTTTCCGGCAGGCCGAAGTGCCACACTGCGTAAGCGATGACCGCTACGTCGAGCGAGAATTCGCGCTCAAACTGCGCCGGATCTCCGATGTAATCGACGCCCTTGTTGAAGCGGCCGCTGAATTTGGGAGCGATGGTCTGGATGCGGATGCCTTCATCGGCTATGATCGCCAGGATGATGAGCAGTTCGACAGGGCTTTGCGCGATCTCTGTCTCGTCCATCGAGACTTCGGGAATAAAGTTCCCAGTCCCTTTGGCTGCCGCGATCGCACGGTAGACCTCGCCGGCCTTCTTCACGGCCGACAGATACTTATGGGCTGTCCGGCGCAGGTCTTCAACCGTGATTTCAAATGTTCGGTTCACACCTTCAAGCTGGATGCGGCCCAACAGCGAGTCATGTTTTTTCACGAAGCTTTCAATGCCGGCCTCAGGCGCGGGTTGGCCAATGAAGTCGGCAACATCGATTGTGAAGAAATCGCAGGGTTCGAAAAACCGGTCAACCGTTTGCAGCGTGATGTGGTCGGCGTCGCAGAAGTAGGGAAGACTCCAGCCAAGTTCCTTGACCGCGGCGTCGGCTGCCTTCCGAGCCGAGAAGGGTTCGGACCCAATGATGGTGTGTTCACGATTCGACTTATTCCAAACCGGAACGATCTCGATGCCGCTTTCGAGAGCCTGTACGCAGGCCTGTAGCTGTGCCTTGGCCTGATGCGCAAACCGGTCTCCGGTTCCGATGGAGTATTTATTCAGCATCAAGTTCCGATTTGTCATGATAACTCCCTGGTTATAGCCTGTTGCGGTGTGCTCAAAGAAGACCGCGTCCCTCTTTGCCTGTTTGTATCTGTTGCCGGGTTTCTTCGGATCGTTGCCGGCTATCATCACCTTCGGATCGACGTAACTGAATTCGCACGCGCCCAATGCGTGATCCAGCCGAGGGTCCATCTTCTAACTGAGCGCCAGACGCAGCATTGCCGATCACAACTTCCTCCTTACAGCCGATACGCCCTCTTTGCCAACCCGTAGGCGAGATCGTTTGCCACCTCGAAGGCCTCGTCTTCCGCCAGGCGGTGCTCGCTAACTAACCTGGCAAGGAATGCGCAGTCAACACGCCGCGCCACATCATGCCGCGCCGGAATCGACAGAAAGGCCCGTGTATCATCGTTAAATCCGACCGTGTTATAAAAGCCCGCCGTTTCAGTCGTCGACTCGCGGAAGCGCATCATCCCTTCCGGACTGTCATGAAACCACCAAGCTGGGCCGAGCCGCAGACACGGATAGTGCCCGGCAAGCGGCGCTAACTCGCGGCTATAAGTCGACTCATCCAGCGTGAAAAGAATGATTGTCAGGCCGCTCTCGTTGCCAAACCGGTCAAGGAGCGGGCGAAGCGCGTCAACGTAATTTGTGGGTCTGGGAATATCGGCGCCAATGTCGCGTCCGTACCGCTCATAGAGCTTGCGGTTGTGATTGCGCGTAGAACCCGGATGAATCTGCATCACCAGGCCGTCCTCCACGCTCATCGCGGCCATCTCGGTCAACATCTGCGCCCGGAAAAGTTCCTGCTGCCGGGCGTCTGCGTTCCCTGCAAGCACTCGGCGGAAAAGCTCGTCTGCCTCGGCCGCGGATAAGTCGGCAGTTTGCGCGGTGGGATGTCCGTGGTCGGTCGATGTGCAGCCAAGCGAACGGAAGCGGGCACGCGAAGTACGCAGCGCGGTTAGATAGCCGGTCCAGTTCGAAGTATCTTCCCCGGTCTGCTCGCCTAACTTTGAGATATTCTCTCTGAATCCGGCAAACTCCGGATCGACCACCGCGTCGGGCCGGAATGCGGGAAGGATTCTCGCTTTCCAGTTTGAATCCCGAATGGCCTTATGCTCGGCCAGGGAATCCAGCGGGGAGTCGGTTGTCGCCAGCACCTCAATGTTGAAACGCTCGTAGAGAGCCCGCGGAAGAAACTCCGGTGCCTTGAGCCGCTCGGAGATGGTATCGAAGTAATGATCCGCGGTGCTTGCAGAGAGTCGTTCTTCGAGTCCAAAGAGTTCTTGAAAGACAAAGTCCAGCCACATGCGCGTCGGCGTTCCGCGAAACAGATAGTAATGGCGGGCAAAGATGCGCCAGACATTGCGCGCGTCTTTCACAACCGGTTGCCCAATCTCCAGATCTGCAAGCGACACGCCTTGGCTATGGAGCATCCGAAAGACATAGTGGTCGGGCTGCACGAGAAGCGTGGCAGGATCGGGAAAGGGCTCGTTCCGAGCAAACCACGCCGCCTGGGTATGTCCGTGCGGGCTCAGAATAGGCAGCGCCCGCACATGCGCATAAAGCGCCCTGGCCATGTTTCGTGCGCTGGGATCAGCGGGAAATAAGCGGTCTTCATGAATCAGCGTCATTCGAACCTTACCCTTTCGCGGAGGAGCGATGAGGTCAGACCACACGAGAGGTCCGACCACAGTATACACATTTTGCATCGAACTGCGCAGGCGGATTGTGAAAGATTTCCGGCTGCGAAGCTAACCTTCATGTTAATCTCGATCTGGCCTCAATTTCAGGCAATGCAAGAGGGGCAGCCCTAGATGCCGCGGACAAAACAGGAAATCCCCGATACCCATCGGACCGTGCAGGTGGTCAACCATATTCGCGCCCTCATAGAGAATGGTTCGCTGAAACCAGGCGACAAGATCCCTCCTGAACGGGATCTCGCGCGGTCGCTGAATATGAGCCGCGCCAGTCTTCGCACCGGTATAGGCTACCTGGCGGCGATGGGGGTGATGAAGGTGCGGCACGGGGTCGGAGCCTTTGTGGTTGATGGACCGGCCGAGTTCAGCAAGGCATCCTTGAGCCTGATGAGCGCGCTGCACGGCTTTCAGTCGTGGCAAATGTTTGAAGCTCGTTTGATTCTTGAAAGCAATCTTGCTGCTCTGGCTGCTGAGCGCGCCAAGGAAGAGCATCATACGGCGCTGGCTGAAGAGGTTGCCGAGATTTTCGCCTCCATGGACAGTCCCGCGGATTTTCTGATCCACGACGTGCTTTTTCACCGGATTGTGGCGCAGGCTTCTGGCAATCCGATTCTTGCCGCGCTGATGGAGACCGTCACGTCTTCGATGTACGACAGACGCCGCAGAACTGTGGAGCGCTCCACTGACCTGCGTGAATCCGCGGAGATGCATCGAATGATTTTTCGTGCCATTCGCGCACGAGACCCCATCGAGGCGCGAAAGCTGATGGAGCAACACCTGCGGATGGCCCAAACGGCGCAGGGCATGGAGCGCCCTACTTCCCGAAAGTCAACTCAAACGGCTGTGAAGCCAAAAAGCGTTCCGGTTGAGGTCGGATCTCCCTCTTCCTGACAAGGGCGCTTTGCTCGGCTGGATGAAGGTTGATGGGACATCCAGCGAGAGTCATGGCGCACTGTGATTTTTATCATGCAAGGGGTACAGGCGGCAAAGACCGGCATGGATCGCGCTTGGTCCATGATTTCCGCGATTCGGGAGCCGAGGATTTGCAAGGTCTGACCAGTTGGATTTGATTTATTCTGCAAAACTCATCATAACGTGTTCATTACAGGTATCTTACAAGGAATATAGTCTCCTGTCGATATTTCTCGCTTGACAGGCCACAACCTTGTGCAGGACACTATTATCGCTTTAGAAGTGGTATGACCACTGCCGGCAAAATCGTCGGGCGGGGTTGATCGAAAGGGCCAGAGACCTAAGCGCTGCATCGGCGCTGCATCTATTGTCATGGAGGCTTGAATGAGAAGCATAGGCGTAGAAGGACGGTTAAATCTGACTGGAGTGATGAGGAGCCTGCGGCGCAGGTTCCGGAAGAGTTCTGGCTGGCTGGTGTTCGTGGCCTTTGCCGTGATGGCGACCTGGGGCGCCAGAGCGCAGATTGGCGGAACGGGGACAATCCAGGGAACGATCACCGATCCCGCGGGCGCCGTGATTGTTAACGCGAGTATTGCGGCCGAGAACCTGGGGACCGGGGCCAAATTCACCCGTTCTTCCGACAAATCCGGCTTCTATGTACTTTCTCCGCTGGATCCAGGAGACTACACGGTCACCGTAACTGCCACTGGCTTTGAGAATCTCATCCGCGAGCACATTCACTTGGATGGCATGCAAGTGCTGGGGCTCAACCTCTCGTTGAAAGTCGGATTGGCGACCGTGACCATGACGGTTACCGACACCCCCCCACCGCTAGAGACAGAGAATGCGACGCTAGGCTCCGTGATTGAAAACCAGGTCTACCAATCGCTTCCGCTGGAGATGGGCGCCGCCGGCGCGCAGGATCAGCGCCGTGCTACCGACTTCGCAGCACTTATGCCAGGCGTCTCCGCAAACGAGACCAAGAACAACGAAACCGACGAGCCGATGGTCATCAACGGCAGTCAGGCATCCTCTGAGATGTACCTTGACGGTATTCCGGTCACCTCGGTCTCGGTCGCCGGAGACCCGCGTTTCATCTGGTCGGCCTTCTCCGTCGAGACCATCGATCAGTTCCAACTCAAGACCTCGGCATATTCTGCCGAGTATCGCGGCCTGGGCATAGAGAACTTCACTGTGAAGTCCGCCGGCAACCAATTTCACGGCAGCGCCTACGATGTGATCCGCAACACGGCATTCGACTCGGCAGGCTTTATTCCGGCGCACTACAACGATCTGAGTGGGGTGACTCACTGGTATACACCGCCCGAGCATATGAACGAATACGGGATTTCGCTCGGCGGACCGGTGTGGCGCAACAAGGTCTTTTTGTTCGCCAACTATATGGGATTCCGCTTTTCCTCTGTGACCCAGCCGGCCTATCAGAGTATTCCCACGCTGCCAATGCGGATGGGAGATTTTTCCGCAGAGCTAGGTCCGGAGATCAAAACCACTGGCTTTTACACCAACGAAATCTTCGATCCAACGACAGAAGTATGCGCAACGGCAAAATCCTGCACGCGCTCGCCGTTTTACGGAACCAGTTACACTGGCGTGGCGAACACGCTGAATGTCATTCCGACAAATAAGATCTCCCCGATCGCATTGGCAATGGCAGCGATGCTGCCAACTCCGAGCAATTCGGCGCTCACCAATAATTACCTCGGCTCTTATGCCTGGGGCTTGAACAACTGGACCCAGTCGGAACGCCTGGATGCCGATCTATCAAGCAAGCAGAGGATCTCTTTGATCTTTGCCGCTGGCCGCCAGGGCCTTGTAGGACCGGCTGGATCTCAGTCGACCAACGTGGCTCCGCTACCCTATTTGTATGCAAAGTCCTATCGTCCTGTGACGAAGGACGCGATCGTCGAGCACACCTACGTGCTTACTTCGTCACTAGTCAATCAATTCAAATATGCCGCCTTGCAGTATAACGGTCCCAGTATCAATCCAACCTATGGCGTGGCCGCTTGGGAGGCTGCGAATTTCGGCATTACCGGCTTGCCCAGCGTCGGTCAGGCGGGGAAGACCTTCCCGGATATTACCTTCAACGGAAAAGACGAGGCTAACTGGGGAGGGCAGTCCAGCGGCACGGCCGTCGTCGACAACTACACCCTGGTAGACAACATGCAGTGGGTCCGCGGCAAGCATTCGATTGCTTTTGGCGGACAGTATCAGTGGCTCGGTTACAACTATTCCGCTACCGGTTACCAACCCTCGGTCGAAGGCTCCAGTCTGCTGGCTCTCACAGCCGCTGTTACTGAAACCGCGCTACTCAACAACAGCTCGACTGTTACGTCCGGCACTGGATTCGACTACGCCAGCTTCATGATGGGCGCATTCGATTCAGGCTCGTACACTGAGTATGCGCAGAGCGCGCAGGAAACCGGAACGCGATTCCACCCTTTTGCGTTGTTTCTAAATGATGATTACAAATTGACCAGCAAGCTGACGGTCAACGCCGGCCTCCGCTGGGATGTTTTGCCTCCCATGCGCGAGGCGGAGAACCGCTTCTCGTTTCTGAATACGGCTTTGACGAATCCATACACGGGCACTGCCGGGGCCTTGCAGTTTGCTGGCAAAGGAACCGATAGCTGCAACTGCAGTACTCCCATCAAGACCTACTACAAGAACTGGGGACCACGTCTGGGCGTTGCCTATGCGGTCAACGATAAGACGGTCATCCGGGCATCTGGCGGCATGTACTATGCTCTGGGTGGCGGCGTCGGCGGCACGGCAAACTCCACCCAGCCAGGAAGCGCGCTGGAGCTAGGCTTCTCAGCGGCGCCTTCACCATCCTCGCCCGGCTATGCGCTCCCTGTCTTCTATTTGAGTGGGGCCTCGGGTGTCTCGAAAACCACAGTGGGCCCCGCTAGCTCGGCGGTTGTAAACGATCCAACCAATACGAACTTCGGAGGCGCGGGATACACCCCAATTGCACCGCCGATCTTTGACCCCGGTTACGCCACGGCCTATGCGACCAATGCCTCGACAACTGACAGCATCGCCTCTACCCTCGGCTACATCGATCCTTACTATGGAGGCCGCGCACCGGAATTCATAGGGTGGACCTTCGGACTCCAGCGCAGCATCACCAAAGACATGACCGCGACAGTCAGTTACGTCGGCAATGAGGGACACTTCATCGTCGCCAATAACGGGAGCAGCCAGGAGCGCGGCTACTATAACAACCAGTTGGATCCTAAGAATCTGAGCCTGGGAGCCGCTCTCAGCACCAAGGTCAGCGCAGGGCTGCCGGCGGGCTTAAGCTTGCCGTTCCCAACCTTCAATACCGGTCAGAACCTCAGCCAGATGCTGCTGCCGTTTCCACAATACAAGGGCGTGACCGACGAAGTTGCGGCCACAAGCAATTCCAACTATAACTCCATGCAACTGTCGATCAACCAACGTATGGCTCATGGCCTTACCATGATGCTCAACTACACATTCAGCAAGAGCATCGACAATGCCGGAACCTTCCGCACAGGTTATGCCATTCCCGCAGGGGTCATGGCCAACAACGGAAAAGCCTGGGCTCTTGGCAAGGCCGACCGTTCGCTCAGCAGCTTTGACCAGCGGCAGAATGTTACCGGCACCGCGACCTACGACCTGCCCTTTGGAAGAGGCCACATCGGCAACAGCAGCCGAATTGTCAGCACCCTGGCAGGAGGGTGGCGGCTCTCAGGCATCTTCACCTACTATGCCGGCAATCCGCTGATGATCACCTCCAGCACATGCTCAAATGTTCCTGGTCAAGGCACTTGTATGCCCGCTTATAACACCATCAACACCGGTACTTATCCGTTCAATGGCGTTGTTCGCCAAAACGGCGGATGGGGCAAGGGAGATTCCAGGACAAATATGGGCGTTCAATATGTTAACCCGGCAGCCTTCTTGCAGACAGGCCAGCTCGCCAACCCATATGTGCTTGGCGACGTTGCCCGTACTGCTCCTTATGGACTGCGCGGCCCCGGCAACTACAACATGGATGGCAGCCTTCGCCGGACCTTCGATCTCTGGAAAAACGAGAGAGTCAAGCTCGTTCTCGAGGCCAACGCCTTCAACGCCGGAAACCATGTTTGGTTCGGAACTACCTCGCAAAATGCCGCCTCAGGAGGTACGATCGGCCAGTCAGTGACCTCATCAACCGCTTCCAGCAATACCACTCTTGGCACAGTTGCCGGTCAGGCAAACCTGCCACGTCAGTGGCAGTTCGCAGGACATATCACCTTCTAGCAAACTCTTGTTTTTTGATCCAACGAAGGGGCTGGGAAACCAGCCCCTTAACCTTGAGGCTGTCATTAATATTCTCGCACCCGCGCGAAAATTAATAACAGGCTCTAAGTCGGCTTGTTGATACGCCGATCGGAGACTTATGCGTTCATTTTCCATTTTCGCGCTTTCTTCCTTGCTGCTTATGTGTCTGGCCATGACCTTGTCCGCTCAGGACGCTCGCGAGGTCACCGAGCCGCATATTCCGGCCGCATGTGCAATCCTGGAGGCCGGCATTTCAGCCCCTCATGGAACAATTGCCGACAAGGATGAGCAGCGGCTTGACACCGATCGGATCCAACACGCCATCGACAACTGCGCTGCCGGCAAGGCTGTTGTGTTGCGAGCCCGCGGCAAGAAGAATGTGTTCCTGACCGGGCCGATCGAATTGCGCCCCGGTGTAACGCTGGTGGTGGACGCAAATACCGCGCTGGTTGCCTCGCGCGACCCGCGCATCTACGATCTCGAGCCCGGCAGTTGCGGCATCGTGAGCGACCGGGGTCACGGATGCAAGCCGTTGATCAGAGGAGATGGAGCCCACGATGGCGGCATCATGGGTGAAGGCTCCATCGATGGCCGCGGTGGAGCAAAGTTGCTGGGGCAAGATGTGACGTGGTGGGATCTGGCGCACGAGGCAAAAGTCACCGACAGGCAGCAGAGCGTTCCCATGCTTATTGTTCTGCGCCATGCAGATCGCTTCAATATGTACAAGATCACGTTGCGCAACTCTCCCAACTTCCATGTTGCGGTGAACGAAACGGACGGCTTTACGGCGTGGGGCGTCAAGATCATGACGCCGAAGACCGCCCGCAACACGGACGGCATCGATCCAGGATCTTCGCGCAATGTGACGATTGCCTATTGCTTGATCCACACAGGTGACGATGATGTTGCAGTGAAGTCCGGCAAAGCGGGACCGTCCTCGAATATCTCCATCCTGCACAACCACTTCTATACCGGACACGGCATGTCGATCGGCAGCGGAACCAGTGGCGGGGTGGATCACATGCTGGTGGACGATCTGACGATCGACGGCGCGGATAACGGCATCCGCATCAAGTCCGACCGCAGCCGGGGTGGTCTTGTGCGCGATCTGCTCTACCGCAATGTCTGCATTCGCAATGTCAAGAACCCGCTCGTCTTCACGCCGCTCTACACGACGTTCACTGGAGACCAACTCCCTGTTTACCGCGAGATCACTTTGCAGGACGTTCACGTGCTGACGGCAGGAAATAACACTTTTCTCGGACTTGACTCCCAGCATAAGTTGGGCCTTAAACTCGACAACGTTTTTGTTGATGACCAGCAGCACTCCGGGATGATCGTCAAGGATGCGGAGATTCTCATTGGAAGCAAGCGCGGCAATCTCGAACCGAGCGGGGAGAATGCTACTGTGCAGCAGACACCCGGCTCTGAGCCTGGTGTACCTCTGGCCTGCGATGCCCGCTTCGTCCCGTTTCCCGCGCTGCCCTCGGCTCCTGAGATGGCAGGCACGGTTCCGGCAGAGGATGAAACGCTCTATGTTGCGACCGATGGAACGGGTGACTTTTATTCCATCCAGCGCGCGCTCGATACGGCGCCCAAAGACGGAGCGCTGGTGCTTGTAGCTCCTGGAACTTACCGCGAAGTGCTGACCGTCGACAAGCCTAACATTCGCCTGCGCAGCGCAAACAGAGACGCGTCCAAGACTGTGGTGGTGAATGACAGAAGCGCCGGAGCGAATGGCGGCACGCTCCATTCCGCGACGGTCAATGTAACTGCCGATAATTTCTTCGCCGAAAACATCACCTTCGAAAACGATTTCAACCGGACCCATGAGCAGCTTCCCGCCGGCTCTCAGGCTTTGGCTCTTCGGGTTATCGGCGACCGTGCGGTCTTCCATAATGTTCGCCTGCTCGGCAACCAAGACACGGTGTACGCAGGCAGCCGCAATTGCACTCCGGATGGACCAAACTGCATTCCTGCCCGACAGTATTTCTCCGACTGCTATATTGCCGGAAACGTCGATTTCATCTTCGGCGATGGCAAAGCAGTCTTCGATCACTGCGAGATTCATAGCACGGCCCATGATGGCGGATTCATCACTGCGCAGTCCAAGCACTACCCCAATGAGGACTCAGGCTTTGTGCTCAATCACTGCAAACTCGTCGCCGACGCCGGTTTGATCGGCAAGGTCTATCTCGGCCGTCCCTGGCGGCCTTATGCATCGGTGGTCTTTCTCAATACAGAGATGGGCAGCCATATCGATCCGGCAGGATGGAGAGAGTGGCATCCCGGTGAGACCCATTCGATCGAAACCGTGTTCTATGCCGAATACAATTCGACGGGGCCGGGCGCACAGCACGATCAGCGTGATCCGCACACGCACTTTCTCACCCCGGAACAGGCAAGCCAGTTTGCGCCGTCTGTCTTTCTGAGAGGCACTGACAACTGGGATCCTCTAAATGCCCTCAAATAGTTGAGCGAAGATAGTCTGGCTGAGATAGCGGCACGCAATGGACGATGCGCAAAATGCCGAATCAGCGATGAGGTCAAGGATACGGAGGAATAGTGAAGACGGTTTTGATGGCCGATCCCGTGCGGTACTCGCGCATGACAACGAAAGAACTCCGGGAGAGCTTCTTGCTCAACACGCTCTACGAACCGGGAGAGCTGTGCGCGACTTACGTTGACCTCGACCGGGCGGTGATCGGCATGGCTGCGCCCGAGGACCGGGCTATTGTGCTTCCCACGTATCCCGACTTGCGGGCCTCGTACTTTACTGAGCGCCGAGAGCTTGGCGTCTTGAATATCGGCGGCAATGGGGTGGTTCACGTTGAAGGAAAGAGCTATGGGATGGAGAATCTTGACGTTCTCTATATTGGCCGTGGAAACGCCGAGGTGAGTTTTGATTCCAGAGATAAGTCCTTCCCTGCGGTCTTTTACCTGTTGAGTTATCCGGCTCATGCCAGTTATCCGGTTACTCTTGTGCGCAAAGAAGACGCCAATCCAACGACGATTGGAAGCGCGGAGACCTGCAACCTGCGGACCATTTGCAAATACATTCACCTGGACGGAGCGCGCAGTTGCCAACTGGTGATGGGCGTAACTCACCTGCACTCAGGAAGCGCATGGAACACAATGCCACCGCATACGCACAATCGCCGCTCAGAGGTTTACATGTATTTCAATGTCGACGAAGATGCTCGCGTCTTTCACCTGATGGGTTCACCAGAAGAGACGAGGCATATTGTGATGGCGAATCGAAACGTTGTCGTCTCCCCTGGATGGTCGATTCATGCTGGCGTTGGCACTCGCGCTTATAGCTTCTGTTGGGGCATGGGAGGCGAAAATCAGGACTACGCCGATATGGACCCGGCCCCAGTCGAGAGCCTGCGTTGACTTGAGAGGGTTGCGATGAAGATAGCGATGATGATAGCGGCGACCTTATCGCTGGCCGTTTCGGCAGCGACACTGACAGGCGACAAGGCGGAAGTGATTTCCTCGGGCGAGGTTCAAACACAACTCGCGCAATTGGCGCCGCAGGCCAAAGTCAATGGCAGCAGCGGATCGACGCTGGCGAGTTATGGAAATCTCGCGTTAAAGCTATCCGTGCGTACCGCCAGCGGCGGCGCCGAGATTCATGCGCACCTCGACGACTTGATGATCGTCGAACAGGGAAGCGCGACGCTGGTCTCCGGCGGGAAGGTCATCGATGCGAAGACAGACAGTGAGGGCGAGACGAAAGGAACCAGCATCCAGGGCGGAAGGTCGCGGACGATTGCGCCGGGAGATGTGATCATAGTTCCGGCCGGCGTGCCGCATCAGTTACTGATTTCGCCGGGTACTTTGTATAGCGCCTTAGTGGCCAAGATCAAGGAGTAGCCGGGCAAGGTGTCCCCGAATTGATTGTCAGCGGGCCATCCATCCGCCGTCCACAACCAGGATCTCTCCGTTGACATAGTCGCTGGCCGGCGAGGCGAGGAATACCGCTGCACCCGCCAGATCTCCAGGATCTCCCCAGCGGCCCGCCGGAATGCGATCGAGAATCTGGCGATTGCGCGTCTCATCCTGACGCAGGGCGGAGGTGTTCTCAGTGCGGAAATAACCCGGTGCGATGGCGTTCACCTGCACATTGCGGCCTGCCCATTCGTTCGCCAGAGCCTTGGTCAGCTGGGCCACACCGCCCTTGGACGCCGCATAGGCCGGAACCCGAATGCCGCCCTGAAACGAAAGCAGAGAGGCGATGTTGACGATCTTTCCCTGATTGCGCTTCAGCATCTCTTTCCCGGCCAATTGGCAAAGTCGAAAGACGCTATTCAGGTTGACCTGAATCATCTGCATCCATGCCTCGCAACTGTAATCCTCAGCGGTTTCCCTTTGAATCGTTCCAGCATTGTTTACGAGAATGTGCGGGGCGCCCATGGCACTAGCCGCGGCTTCGAACAAGCGGGTCGCGCCGTCGGGAGTGCTGAGGTCCGCTGAAAAGCTCTGTGACTCCCGGCCCAGGGCGCGTATCTGCGAAGTGGTCTGGTCGGCCGGCCGGCGGTTTCCGTGGCATGCAACATTCGCGCCTGCCTCTGCGAGAGCGACGGCAATTGCCGCACCCAACCCGGCCGCTGCTCCTGTAACCAGCGCGGTTTTTCCATCAAGACGGAATCGATCGAGAATGCTCATGGTGTTCGATCCCTGGAGTGCAAAGTCAAACAAAGTGACAGACAACCCGCTCGGAGATTCTCACAAGGAACAGAATTCTTCGCTAGCGTTGAATGCGTGCCGATCCGCCTCGCGCGAATGCCCGCACCTGGTCTATCGTAGCCATGGTGGTGTCGCCGGGAAATGTGGTCAGCAATGCGCCGTGCGCCCATCCCAGCTTCATCGCTTCCTCGGGAGGTTCGCCCGACAATAGGCCATAAATGAAGCCAGCCGCAAATCCGTCGCCGCCACCCACGCGGTCCACCACCTCCAGCTCGGCCGTGGGTGCGCTGTAGGTTTTGCCGCCGATCCAGGCGACTGCGCTCCAACTATGGCGGTTGGTGGAGTGCACTTCACGCAGCGTTGTCGCGACCACTTTCACCTTGGGATGCTTCCTTACAACATTGTCGATCATGCCCAGGAACACGCTGGGATCGAGTTTGGATTTGGCGGCTACTTCCGGCCCAGGTATCCCCAGCCCTTTTTGCAAATCCTCTTCGTTGCCTACCAGCACATCCACATTCTCGACGATGCGGCCGATGGTCTCTACGGCGCGCTCATTGCCACCGGAGATCTTCCATAGCTTCTCGCGGAAGTTGAGATCGAAGGACGTGACAGCTCCCGCCACTTTGGCGGCCTTCATCATCTCCGCGGCCAGTTCCGCGGTCGTAGGTGAAAGGGCGGCAAAGATGCCGCCGCTATGTACCCAGCGGACTCCCTTGGCGAAGATTGCCCCCCAGTCGAAATCACCTGGTTTCAATTGCGCTGCCGCCTCGTTGGCACGGTTGTAAAAAACCACGGGTGCGCGCAGGCCAAATCCACGGTCGCTGTAGACGCTCGCCATGTTTGGACCAGTGACGCCGTCGTGCTTGAAATGCTTGTAAAACGGTTTCACACCCATGGCGCGGACGCGCTCTGCGATCAGATCGCCGATCGGATAATCGGACATGGCGCTGGCAACTGCTGTTCGCATTCCAAAGCAGTCCGAGAGATTCGCCGCCACATTGAATTCGCCGCCGCTGACGTGAATCTTGCATTCCGTAGCCTTGCGGAAGGGAATTATTCCTGGATCGAGCCGATGCACCAGCGCTCCCAGCGAAAGAAAGTCAATCTCAGCATCTTTACGAATATCCAGCACGTCACTCATCAACCGTTCACTCCTTGATTCCGAAATAGTCAGCGTTTGCACGAAACCATTGGCTGGATGCCGGCGGGGCCTTCCTTTGCTGCAAAGCAGGTTTCCAGGCCTCGATGACAGCCACCGGCATTCATGAAGAGGTCTGACCACTAGGATACACTTAGGATCCGATCTTGCCAATCGAGGAGCAAAGAGGGTCATCCTTTTCGAAGATCATCTTTCAAAGAGGGCCAGGGGAACGGCTTCGCCCATGGCCTTGTACCCCGCAGGGGAGGGGTGGAGGTGGTCGCCGCAATCGTAGCCAGGCGAGAGCCTGTCGGGGTGCTGGGGGTCTCGGAGGACGCTGTCGAAGTCGATCACAGCGTCAAAGTGGCCGGCGCCACGAATCCAGTGATTCACCGTCTGCCGGTCCTCTTCGCTCGATGGCCCGGGACGGTAGTAATCGGAACCGGCATACGGAGTGATCGTTGCTCCATAGGCGCGCAGCCCGTGGGCGTGAGCGCGAGCAATCATCTGCTCGTATGCGGCGAGCACTCGGCTCACCATGGCAGCATGCCCGGCCGGGGAGACTTCGCCGTCGCGCACGAGTCCGCCCAGATCGTTCACGCCTTCGAAGACAATAACCCACCGCACACCCGCCGGAGCCAGCACATCGCGATCAAAACGCGACAGCGCGTTTGGCCCCAGACCATCCGTGAGCAGGTGATTGCCTCCGATGCCTTGGTTGGAAACTCCGATGTCGCATGTCCTGGGGGCGGCCTGCAGCCGCGCGGCGAGCACATCCGTCCATCGGTCATTGCCGTTAGTGGTTGCGCCGTGTCCGTCGGTGGTCGAATCCCCCAGCGCCACTACTGCCGCGGCATTCGGCGAAGCTTGTACATCAATCTCCGAGACCTGGTACCAGTGGTCCACGTGCTTTGCTTCGGTCAGGTTCGCAGCACTCACCGCTTCTGCATGCTCATAATAAGTGGTTGCCCGTGAGCCAGGATGCCCGGTCTGGCGAGCCGGTGGTGAATCCAAGTGAAAGGTAACTGCCAGGTCCGACAGCGGATTTACGGCGAACTCCAGCGGGTCTGAGACGAACTCCGCCCCTGGCGGCACCGTCACCTCAGAGTTGCCGGCGAAGGTGAGCGGCCGATCGCTCCTCGGGTCGATCTCAGAGGATGCCGCCGAAAGCGGCCGCGCGATATGCACGGATGTGAAGTGGAGCGCCTCAGTTCCAAAGCTGTTCGTGAGATGTACTCGGAGCGCCGTGCCGCCTGCGGACAAATGAAAGATCTGACGAACGGTGGCGTCTCGCAGGTCGTCTGCGGACAGCGCATTTTGCGGTTCGGGAATCTGCTGTGAGCTTCCCCAGGTGGCGATCCATACCGGTGTTTTGGCCCCAGGTTGAACACCGGTCTGTGTCCATGCGCAGCCCGCAACTAGAACAAAACCAAGGAGCACTGATAGTTTTTCAAGGAAATGTTTCATCGGATATGGTTTACCGTCGAGTCCGGGAATGAGAATCGTTTTCAAGAGCGCAGCAAGGATATCACAGCGCTGAAGGGCCGATTTTTCTCGATCACTGGATGAGCAGAATCCGGTAATCCCGATAATCGATGCTGATCACGGTCCGGCCGAGAAGGAAGCTATCAGAGACCGCTCTGGCGTGCTTGGCCATGCCATAGCCGTTCACGTCGACGTATTGTCGCATCACTTGAGACGGCCCTGTAAAGATGGAAGGACTCTCTGAGGTGGTTCCTTCAAGGCGGACAATAGTGCCATCTCTCGCGTCCACCCACAAGGTTCCTTCAATCAGATTCGGAGACTTATGCCGCGGAGAGATCGCAAGCGCAAGGCAGTCCCTTCCATCCAGCCGCTGCACGCCGCCGGGCTTGAGCTTCATCTCATAGTTGGCGGAGATGATCCACGAATGCTCTCGATTGCCGGGCAGGTTGATCTCTTTCTCACGGTCCAGGATCGTACCCAGCACGTGATTCAGAATAAGCCCGGAGCCGGTTTCCGAAAGGATTGTATATATCTTGCCTGACTCTTTGCGGTACTCTGTGCGGACCGTCATTTCCGCCGAGGGATGGGTCTCGTCCTTGCCCCGGTAGACAGCGTAGTGCTCGGTGACGGTGTAGGATGCAACGTGGTCGACTCTGGCTTTCACTGCCGCATCGACCTTCGCGATGACAGATGCGGGGTCCGGCTGCTGAGCCGGCATCTGGTTTGTGTCCAGGAACAATACGCTGGCCGCAGCCAGTAACCCAACGAGAAGCCTTCGCTCCAGATAACCGATCATTCCAAAGATAGTCCTCGCATTCAACCCTAACAGAAGGTTGGATGCGTTGGCAGTCGCGGAGCGTCAACCTCTGCAACCGGAATCGTATCGAGCAGCGCCAAATGCCACACTTGGCTCGGCCGCAAGAATCGCATCACTGGATTGTCAGTGTCTTCACTCCGTCATGTGGAGTCGTCTTCAGGACATAGCCGACGGCTCCAGGCGTAGATTCTACATACTCAACCATAGCTTTCTCTGAATCCACGCTTCGGGGCATGGAGCATTGTCCGGAGAAGACCTGGCTCTTCCAATTCGACTGGAACCCTGCATCGGACCTTCCAATGAACAAGACCAGGAATTCCACGTGCGCCGCGCCGCCTTTCAACAGAATCGGAACGACATGTGAACCACTCTTGAGGTTGGATGACGCTCCCATAAACACGTCGCGGATGTCTGCTTTGGAAGCGCTCGTATCACGAACGCTGTTGTTCGCAATGATGACGACCTGGGCCTGTGCGTGGACAGCGAAGAGTGACGCGGCGGCAAAGATCAGGAAAATGAACGATGATTTCTTCATGAGAGTGTCTCCTTTCGTCCGCATCAGAATGTGAATCCAACCTTGCCGACAAGCACGCCGGTTCTGGGCTTCAGTCCATTCGGGTTGTTGAAGCCGTAGTAGCCACTTCCGGTGCCGTCGATGTAATGCCCTTCGAGCTTGGCGTAGAAGTTCGAGTTGATGTCATATCGGCTCGAAGATACCCACTCGTGGAAGTAGTCTTCCGGGAGGACGGGATTCGGAAGCGGCGCATCCCACAACCGGGTGTAATAGGCTCCAACCTGCAGCTTGTCAGTCGCGTGATATTCGGCCATCGCAAACCATGCCGGGTTGTCGATGCCGCTGGAGGATGGCGCCGAACCGGTAATGGTCACGGTCTGATACTGAATCAGCTTTGTATACTGCCCGGAGAGAGTGAGCTTCTTGTAGTCATACTTTGCGTAGTATGCCGGCCAATAGGCTAGTGGCTGAAAGTAGGTACCATTGGTCAGGTTGCCCTTGGCGTCATAAGCCATCAAAGAGCCACCCACCATCAATCCCTTCACAGGCGTCTGCCAACGCAAGTCGAATCCCGGAGTCTTTCCCCATGGAGTATTGGTAAAGTTGAGCCCTGACTCGTTGAAATCCTCCATAATACCGTCGTTTGTAGCTACGAAGTAATCGCCCCACCATGCGCTATAACTTAGTTTGCCCAGGTGTTCTCCTAGCGGGACTCTGCCATACACTTCCGCTCCGAGTTGCGAGAGATCGGTGGCGCGATAGTCCACACCATAAATCGTTTCTGGCAGCAGCGACCACAGATAACCGGGATCGTAATCCTGGGTATCGTTGTAAAGTCCCCAGCGCATCTTCACTTTGCCGGCGCGCACCCCAACCCAGCGGTTCACCTTGTAGTCCCCAAGGGCCCAATCCACGCTGATGTTGTCGCCTCCGAAGATGCCCAGCCTGGTGTAATGGAACTGCACCCCAGCACGCAGCTTGCTTGTCACTTGATCGTTTACATTGACCGCGGCCTCTGTCCAGGCAGTGCTCCCCGAATTGGTATCCATGCCCAAGTAATTGTTATTGTTGGTGTAGACAAGGGCTTGCGTGGCAAAGCCATGGATCTGAAGATTCTGGTCCCCAGCGCCTTGCGCGAACGCTGTCATTGTTGTCAGCGCGACAGTCAATGCGCCAATCAGTACTCGCTTCATCTTGTGTCCCTTTCCGGTAAACCAAGCGGCAACTGCCGGTTCCGTCACTTCCAACTAAGAGCCGGCCACAAAAGCCTTGCAACCATTCAAAGCAGGCTTATGCCCGCCAAGAAGATTGGATCGGGGTTGCCAATTTGGGTGTGGCAACACGCGCGTGGTGGCTGTACGACTTCTATCGGCACAAGATGCTTGGTTTTCAACAGATGCGACGAAGGCTCTCGGGTCCTGTACCACATCATGAACGTGGATTTGAATCAGTTTGCCTAACTGCTCCCTAAGATCTGGTAGGCACAGATTGCCGCTCGTTGAGTCGGCATTCGGAGTAAACGCCGCGAGTGTCTTTGGTGTTTGCGTTATTCTTGTGTCCGGGGTGAGTCTGGACTGTGAGCGAAGAAACCACTTCAAATACGCAACCGCACCATGGTCCGCTGCTTAGGCGCGAGGTGCTGGTCTGTGGGGTGGTGCAGGGAGTGGGGTTTCGTCCGTTTATCTATCGGCTTGCGATTGAGGAGGGCCTGACCGGGTCGATAGGCAACGACACAGACGGGGTGAAGATTGAGATCGAGGGGCCTCGCGAACAACTGGACGCGTTTCTTCGTCGCTTGCGCCAGGAGGCGCCGCCTCTGGCGCGTATCGACTCGGTCACAGTGCGCGCATTGCCTTCGGCCGGACTTCAAGGCGGAAAGGACGAATTTCGAATTGTCTCCAGCCAGGTGACAGGACCGGTTAGCACCGGGATTCCGGCAGATTCGGCCACGTGTCCTGATTGTTTGCGTGAGTTGCTCGACCCCTCTGACCGCCGCTATCGCTATCCGTTTTTGAACTGCACCAACTGCGGCCCGCGCTTCACCATCACCCGCCGCGTTCCCTACGACCGGCCGCAGACCTCGATGGCGATGTTTCCCATGTGCGCAGCCTGCCAGCGCGAATACGACGACCCACTCAATCGCCGCTTTCACGCGCAGCCGAACGCCTGCCGGGATTGCGGTCCTCGGGTTTGGCTGGTCGGGGCAGATGGGATGGACATCCCGGCCAACGACGCCGTGACCGCATCGATCGAGCGATTGCTTGCGGGCCAGATTATGGCCATCAAAGGCATCGGCGGCTTTCACTTGAGCGTGGATGCGACCAACGGGGCGGCGGTGATGCGCCTTCGGGAACGCAAGCACCGCTATGGAAAGCCACTGGCAGTGATGGTACGCGATCTCGAGACCGCGCGAACGGTCTGCACCTTGACGACAGAAGAAGGGGCGCTAATGACCACAGCTGCGCGGCCGATTGTGCTGGCACGGCGGTGCGAAGGCAGCGGAATTGCAGACAGTGTTGCGCCGGGGATTCCATGGCTGGGCGTCTTTCTTCCCTACGCGCCGCTTCCGCATCTGCTCTTTGCCGATGAGCGCCTGCAAGCGCTCGTGATGACCTCAGCGAATCTGAGCGAAGAGCCGATTGCCATCGATAACGACGAAGCCTTGGCACGGCTCGGCGGGATCGCCGATGCCTTCCTGATGCACGACCGGGAGATCTTGCAGCGCTGCGACGACTCGGTCGCTGCCGTGGTGGATGGAGCGCCGCAACTGCTGCGACGTGCGCGAGGCTTTGTGCCGCTTGGTGTGCCACTGCCGTTTGAAGCGCCACCGCTGCTAGCTGTCGGTGGTCACCTGAAGAACGTGTTTGCCTTGGCACGCGGAGGGTTTGCCTATCAGAGCCAGCATCTCGGTGATCTGGAGACCCTGACCGGCCTTGAGTTTTTCAAAGAGTCGCTCGATCATCTCATGCGGACCTTTGAGATTGAGCTGCAGACTGTGGTGCACGATCTGCATCCAGGCTACCTTTCCACACAGTTTGCGAAGGATTGGGCGAGCGAACGGGGCTTGCCTTTGATCGCCGTGCAACACCATCATGCGCATATCGCTGGGTGCATGGCAGAGCATGGACTCACGGGGCAAGTTATCGGCTTGGCGCTCGACGGCACCGGCTACGGCACCGACGGAAAGATCTGGGGCGGGGAAGTGCTGATCGCACGGTTGGGGAGCTTTGAGCGATTCGCGCATCTTGAGTATGTGCCCATGCCTGGCGGCGAGGCGGCCATCAAAGAGCCATGGCGGGTGGCGTTTGCGGCGCTGCGTACGGCTGGGCTCGATGTGGAGTCGGCGGCTGCGCTATCTGGAGCTAATGCGCAGGAGGCTCGCATTTTGGAAAGAATGATTGAGCGTGGAGTGAATGCTCCGCTCACTTCGAGCTTGGGGCGGCTTTTCGATGCGGTGGCTGCCGTGGTGCTGGGGCGACGCACGGTGGACTATGAGGCGCAGGCTGCGATTGAATTGGAGGGCGTCGCGGTGGATGAGCCGGACGACGAATCGGGCTATGCAGTGGAGTTCATCAGCGCAGATTGGGCGGAGCGCCTGCCAGTGCGGATGAGTGCTGCTCCGTTATGGCGCGGACTCGTTGAAGACCTACGGGAAGGGGCTAGCCGGGCGAAGATTTCCGCGCGGTTTCACCTCGGTGTAGCGATGAGTTTTGTGCGGGCCGCGAAGCTGGCGCGGGAGGCCGGCGGAATCACACGGGTTGCGCTGAGTGGTGGATGTATGCACAATCGCCGGCTGGCGCGGCTGCTGCGGGCGAGGCTGGAGGCTGAGAGCTTCAAGGTCTTTCAGCATGTCAACGTTAGCCCCGGCGATGGGGGGCTGAGTTACGGTCAGATTGCTGTGGCGGCCGCGAGACTTGGTAAGCAGAGAGATTGAGTTAGTATCCAGGCCGTGTGATTTGGTGAGCGATCTCAAGAGAATTGTGGGCGTGGACGCCCACACGACAGCCGGTCTTGAAACCGGCGCTACAACTTTTCTATTACAAGATCAGGCGGTCATGGTACTGCATAGAGAGATTGAAGTCTTGAATTTCCCACCTTAGGCACAAAAACAAAAACGTGCCCAAGGTGGGGCACCCGCACCCTGGTGGGCACCCGATTGATTCTGTGAAGTTAGCTGGAAAGATGGACTAGCTGCTGGGCCTCTTCGCGCGCACCGAGAAGCGAGATGCGGGGTATGCGGCCGCGCACCATGGCTACCTCGTCGCAGCGATGCAGGCGCGGGCAACTCTGGCAGTCTTTGAATACCTTGTCGGGCAGCTCGGCCTTGTCTTCGACGGTGCGGAAGCCGTATTTGAAGAAGAAATCCGAGATGCGCGTGAAGAGGCAGATCGACTGGATGCCGTGCTCTTCGGCTTCTTCGATCAAAGCCGCGAGAATGCGGCCGCCGGCGCCTTTGCCCTTTGCCGCGGGCTTGACCACGATGGAGCGGACCTCGCAGAGATGCGGGCCGTAAAAATGGAGTGCGCCGCAGCCAATGAAGACGCCGCCGTCCGACTCAGCGACCGTGAAGTCGCGGATGTTCTCGCAGATCTCCGCGAAAGGCCGCCGCAGCAGCGTACCGTCCGAGGAGAGTGAGTTCACCAGGTCATAGACGTTGGAGGCGTCCTTGAGCAGGGCCTTACGCACCAGCATGCGCGGCCTCCTGCTGATTCAGAAGAGGCAAATTTGCGAGCAGCTTTCGCATGGCAGCGAGCTTCTTGCGCACTCGCGCGCGCGCAGTGCCTCCCGTGACATCGTGGCAGTCGAGTGTCGCTTGCAAAGTGACAGCGGCGAAGAAGTCCTGCTCAAACTCCTCACCAAACTGGCGCAGTTCGTCGAGGCTCAATTCGCCCAGCTCGACGCCTTTCTCGATGGCGAAACGGACTGCATTACCGATCTTCTCGTGCGCGGTGCGGAAGGGAACACCTTTGTGTACGAGATAAGTCGCGGCGGCCATCGCATTTAGATAACCCGACTGTGCCGCCTCGTTCATGCGTTCGCGATTGAACTCGAGAGCCGTGGTAAAGCGCGCCACGAGCCCGAGCATCTGCGGCACAAACTCGACGGCGAAGGCCGGCTCCTGGGTCTCCTGCATGTCTTTATTGTAGGCCAAAGGCAGGCCTTTGAGTTGCAGCGTCACCGCCTCGGCCGCACCGTGAATGCGCCCGACCTTGGCACGGATCAGCTCGGTCAAGTCGGGGTTTTTCTTCTGCGGCATGGCGCTCGAGCCGGTGGAAAAGGCCTCGGGCAGAGTGATAAAACCGAACTCCGCCGTGGCGAAGAGCGTGATCTCCTCTGCAAAGCGACTCAGATGCAAGCCGACAAAGGTCAGCGCCTGCAAATACTCCAAAATGAAGTCGCGATCGCTGGTAGCGTCGATTGAATTGCCTGTGGGCCCGGCAAAACCCAACTCCTTCGCGGCAATACTGCGGTCGAGAGCAAGAGTTGCGCCCGCTACAGCTCCTGAACCGAGCGGACAAAAGTTGAGGCGCTTCGAGCAATCCATCAGCCGTCCTGCATCGCGCAAGATCATCTCGGTATAGGCCAACAGCCAGTGAGCGACCAGCACCGGCTCGGCCCGCTGCAAGTGTGTGTAGCTGGGCATCACGGCATCGCCAGCAGCTTCAGCTTTTTCGACAAGCGCACTGATCCAAACGATCAGAGCGTCGAGGGTGAGTGCGATCTGTTTGCGAACATAAAGGCGTAGGTCTGTCGCGATCTGTTCGTTTCGGCTGCGTCCGGTGTGTAGCTTGAGGCCGAGTGAGCCGACGCGTTCCACTAATGAAAGCTCGACAAAGTGATGAATGTCTTCGGCCGTCGGGTGATTGCGAACCAGAGCTTTGCCCGCATCGGATGTGTGTTCGGCGGCAATCGCATCGAGCGCCGCACGCAACTCTGTTGTTTCATCTTTTGTGAGGATATGAGCGGCGAAAAGAGCAGAGGCATGCGCTTTGCTGGCGGCGATCTCTTGGTCGAGAAGCCGCCAGTCAAAAACAATCGACCGTTGCCATGCTTCGAACTCTGCGTCGAGCGGCTCGCGAAAGCGGCCGGACCACATCTTCCCGGATTGTTGTTCGTCGGTCATTTATCTGTCTTCAGTCTTTTTCTCTGCTTCCGCTTCGGATGACTCATCGTCTACCGGTTGGCAGTCGCAGCTAATTAGCTGATCGTGGCAACGAGGACATTGTTCCCAATCACAGCCGGCATGATGATAGTAACCGGGCAGAGCACCGCAATCGTGGCACCTGTGGCCTTCGGGTTCTGGAGGGTTTCCAATCTCACTCCCATAGAGAACCGGGTCGAGCGGCCCGTCAATTGTCTTTACAGGCAGCTTCACGCACCCATTCGCGGTATGCATCTCCTGTTCGCAATATTGGCAGATAGCCATGCTACTCGTTCTCCTTGCCGCTGTTGAGCTGCGGCATTTCGCTGCCTTTGCTGAGCGTGAGCAGGCCTGTTTTGGCGTAGGTGAGGAGCTTCGCCCGGGTGTCCGCGATGTCGAGGTTGCGCATGGTGAGTTGTCCGATGCGGTCGCGTGGAGAGAAGGTGGATTCGGTCTTCTCCATACTGAGGCGCTCGGGATGATAGGTGAGGTTGGGCGACTCGGTCGAGAGGATGGAGTAGTCGTTGCCGCGGCGCAACTCGAGTGTGACCTCGCCAGTGACGGGTTTGGCGACCCAGCGCTGGGCCGACTCGCGGAGCATGATGGCCTGGGAGTCGAACCAGCGGCCCTGATAAAGCAGGCGGCCGAGCTTGCGGCCATTGTCGCGGTACTGCTCGATGGTGTCCTCGTTGTGGATGCCGGTAACCAGGCGCTCGTACGCGATGAAGAGCAGGGCGAGGCCGGGGGCCTCGTAGATGCCGCGGGACTTGGCCTCAATAATGCGATTTTCAATCTGGTCGGACATGCCGAGGCCGTGGCGGCCGCCGATGCGGTTGGCTTCAAGCAGCAGAGCGAAGGGCGATTCGAATTGCTGGCCGTTGAGCGCAACCGGGAAGCCCTCTTCGAAGCGGACGGTGACCTCTTCGCGCTGGATCTCGACATCGTCGCGCCAGAACGCCTTGCCCATGATGGGGACAACGATTTTGATCGACGAAGAAAGATGCTCCAGGTCTTTGGCCTCATGCGTAGCTCCAAGCATGTTGGAGTCGGTCGAGTAGGCCTTCTCCGCTGACATCTTGTACGCAAACCCTGCCTGCTGCATGTAGGCGGACATCTCGGCGCGGCCGCCTAGTTCGTCGATGAAAGCGGTGTCAAGCCAGGGCTTGTAGATCTGAAGGCTGGGATTGGCGAGCAGGCCGTAGCGATAGAAACGCTCGATGTCGTTGCCTTTGTAAGTCGATCCGTCGCCCCAGATGTTGACATCGTCCTCCTTCATGGCGGCCACAAGCATGGTGCCCGTAACGGCGCGGCCGATGGGGGTGGTGTTGAAGTAGGCGACGCCAGCCGTCTTGATGTGGAAGGCGCCGGATTGCAGCGCGGCGAAGCCCTCGCGAACGAGTGGGCCGCGACAGTCGATGAGGCGCGCCTTTTCGGCGCCGTACTCGAGGGCCGCACGTGGGATGGCGTCGTAGTCTGTTTCGTCGGGCTGGCCGAGGTTGGCCGTGTAGGCGTAAGGGATGGCGCCCTTCTGCTTCATCCAGTGCAGGGCGGCGGAGGTGTCAAGCCCGCCGGAGAAGGCAATGCCGACTTTCTGGCCGATGGGCAGAGATTCGAGAATTACGGACATGCTTCGAAAAACCTCGGAAGGAATTTGTTTAGCTATTAGCCTTTAGCTCTTAGCTGTTAGCGAAAGACATGCGAAGAAGTTGATTTCGCCTGTATTCGCAATCAAGGAGCTCTCAGCTAAAAGCTGGACGCTAACAGCTAAAAGCTCCCACGTTTTTCAGTCCGCCCAGCAGCAACAGCAGCAACGCTTTCTGCGCATGCAGGCGATTCTCCGCCTGATCGAAGGCGATCGACTGCGGACCGTCGAGGACTGCATCGGTGACTTCGGCGTTGCGGCGCGCGGGCAGGCAGTGCATGAAGACCGCGCTCGGCTTTGCTTTGGCCATCAGCGTTTCGTTCACCTGGAAGGGCCGGAAGATCGGCTCGCGTTTGGTGGACTCATGCTCGAAGCCCATGCTGACACAGACGTCGGTATAGACCGCATCGGCGCCTTCAACCGCAGCTTGCGGATCTTGAAGCAAGCGGAGTTCGCAGTTGTTGACCAGCGCTATATCCCGCGCCAGGGTTACGATCTCGATGTCGGGCGAGTAGCCGCGCGGCGTAGCTACGGTGACGTTGACGCCCAATTGCGCGCCGGTGAGCATCAGCGAGTGGCAGACATTATTTCCGTCGCCGACATAGGTAAAGCTGAGTCCAGCCGCTCCGCCGAAGTGCTCGTCGAGAGTCATGAAATCGGCCAAAGCCTGGCAGGGATGCTCGAAATCCGAAAGTGCATTGATGATCGGCACCTTCGAGTTGGCGGCCATCTCGGTGATGGTGTCATGCGCATAGGTGCGCAGCACGATTACGTCAACCCAGCGTTCGACATTGCGCGCGACATCGGCAATCGACTCGCGCTCGCCCAGAGGAGAGTTGGTCTGATCGACGAAGATCGCGTTGCCGCCCATCGTGTTGATGCCAGCCTCGAAGCTGAGGCGCGTGCGCAGGCTGGCCTTTTCAAACATGAGCACCATCTGCTTCATGTCGAGCGCATGGCGGTAGTCGCGGGGATTGCGCTTTACATCGTGGCCGAGCTTAACGATCGCGCGTACCTCCGCGCTGGTTAGATCGGCGATGGAGCACATGTCTTCACCACGCAGGCGCGCTGCGGCGGCAAGAATGTCCGGGTCTTTTCCGACGGGAATGACGGGGGACTCGACGAGAGTTTTGCTAGCCATGGGTTTGACCTCCAACGGAAGATGGAACGGCGGTCTGAGCCGCTGCGGTGTATGCGCTAAAGACCTTGTCGAGGGCTGAGATCGTCGTGTCCACGTGAACGCGCTCGAAGATGAAGGGCGGCAGGAAACGCAGGACCGTGTCGCTGGTTTGGTTAATGACGACATGGTGCTTCAGCATCTCTGTAACGGCGTGCTTGGCCAGATCGGCGGAGTTGAGTTCAGCGGCGATCATCAAACCCTTGCCGCGTACATCGATGATGTACGGGTGGCGCACGGCGAGCTTGGTCAGTTCCGCCTGGAAGTAGTCGCCGATTTCGACCACGTGGGCGAGAAGATCGTTTTCTTCGATGTAATCGATCACCGCCGATGCGACAGCGCAGGCGAATGGGCCGCCGCCGAAGGTCGTTCCGTGCATGCCCGCATGGAAGGCGCGCGCCACTTCGTTGGTGCAGAGGGTTGCGCTCATCGGAATGCCGCCGGCGAGAGGCTTGGCCAGCGTGGTGATGTCTGGCTTGATGTTGAAATGCTGATAAGAGCACCACTTTCCGGTGCGGCCAAGACCGGCCTGAATCTCATCGACGATCAACAACGCACCGGTCGAATCGGCCAGCTTGCGCGCCTCGGCGAAGAACTCCTGCGAGAGCGGGCGCACGCCGCCTTCGCCCTGAATTGCTTCAAGAAGAATCCCGCAGACCTCATTGGAGAACTTGGCGCGCAGATCGTCCACGTCGTTGAACTTCACGAACTCGAAGCCGGGAACAACAGGCTCGAAGGGTGCGCGATACTTTTCTTTGTAGGTCGCCGAAATTGCGCCGAAAGTGCGCCCGTGAAAACTCTGTTCGAGGGCAAGAAACTTCGTGCCGATCTGCCTTCCTTCTTCGCGCAAGACGCCGGCGTGCGCGCGCGCCAGCTTGAGCGCGGCCTCGACGGCTTCGCAGCCGGAGTTTCCAAAATAAGCGCGGTCCATGCCGGTGATTCGCGTGACGCGCTCGGCCAGGCCGGCCATCTTGTCGTTGAAGTAGTAGTTCGATGCGTTGATCAGCGTGCGGCTCTGCTCGGCGATCGTCTGCTGAATCACTTTGTTGCTGTAGCCCAGCGCGTTGACGCCGATGCCGCTAAGCAGATCGAGATAGCGGTCGCCCTTCTCGTCGATCAGATGGACGTCTTCGCCGGCGACAAACAAGACTGGAAAGCGATCGTAGGTGTGAATCAAAAGCCGCGCCTCGGCGGCTTGAATTTGTTCGAGCTTGGTCATTTCTTCTCCTTAGATTTCCCTAGGCCACCATCACTTCGGTGCCGAATGCTACGCGGGAGCTGCACAGGTCGGGCAGGGAACTGGCCGCTTCCGCAGGTAAGATCCTTACGCGCTTAACGCCATTCAAAAGAGCCTCGCGGCAGGCGCTCAATTTGGGTAACATGCCGCCGGAAATGATGGCGCTCTTGGCCATCTCCGCAATTTGGTCGATCGACAGCCATCGCAAAACTTCGCCCGTCACTCCTTTGACTCCGGGCACGTCGGTCAAGAAGACCAGTGCATCGGCATGGCATGCGATGGCGCACGATGCGGCCATTTCGTCGGCATTGATGTTGTAATACTCGCCGTCGAAGCCGAGAGCCATGGACGAGAGCACGGGCACGCCGGACAAGTTCCATACGGCCTCAAGCCAGCGCGGATCGCTCGATGCGATCTCGCCTACAAAACCGAGATCGGGCGCGGTGCGCTTTTTGCGCGCGCGAAAGATCAACCCGTCGCCGCCCGACAGTCCCATCGCCGGAACGCCGAGCGAGCCCAAGGCTGCGACAAGGCCCTTGTTGACTTTTCCGGTAAGAACCATCAGTGCAACATCGCGGGTTTCGGCGTCGGTCACACGCAGCCCATTGATAAACTCGCTCTGCTTGCCCAGCGCCTTCAACATGCGCGTCAACTGCACGCCGCCGCCGTGAACCACGGCCACTTGATGGCCATCGCGCACGAGTTCGGCAATCGCGCGCGTGCAGCCTTCCAGCAGCGACGGATTCTCGAGGCCGGCCCCACCCAACTTGACGACGTACTTCATTTAGAGCCCTTCCGTAGCAACGTTCATTCGAGACCTTCCGAGGCGAGTTTCATTCCAGGCCTTCGGCCTCAGGCCAGCCGAGCATTACGTTCAGATTCTGCACTGCCTGACTGGAGGCGCCCTTCAACAAGTTGTCAAGACAACTGACGATCACAGCGCGGCGTCCATCGGCGGAGAGTTGGAAGCCGATGTCGGCATAGCATGTGTTGACCGAATACTGAATCTGCGGCAGCGTCTTGTCATAGAGTCGAACCAACGGGCTCCCGGCGAAAACCTCGTGATAAACCCGCCCGACGCTCTCCTTGGTCTGCGGCTTATTGAAGCGGACGTAAATCGTGGAGAGAATGCCGCGCGGAATGGGCAGCAAGTGCGGCGTAAAGGTGATTTCGCTCGCGTCGATGCCGATCTGCTCAAGCAATTCGCCGGTGTGGCGATGCGTAAAAGCGCCATAGGCTGAGAGGTTATCGGCTACAGCGATGAAATGCGTTTTCGCCGTCGGCGCCTTGCCCGCGCCGCTCACGCCGCTTTTGGAATCGGCCACAATGCCACTCGTAAGATCGACCAATCCGGCGGCTACCAGTGGCCTGAGAGGCAGAATCACTGAGGTCGCATAACAGCCGGGATTGGCGACCAGTCGCGCGCCTGCGATCTTCTTGCGATGCAGCTCCGGCAATCCGTAGACTGCCTGTTCCTGTGTCTCCTCAGCGAGCCTGGCATCCTTATCGTCGAATGCATAAACGGCGCGGTTCTCCGCCTCGGTGAGCCGCCATGCGCCGCTCAGGTCGACCACTCGAATGCCGCGCTTGAGCGCCTCCGGCACCCACTCGCGTGATTGCTCGTGCGGCGTGGCGAGGAAGAGAACCTCAACATCGAGATCGGTCATCAGATCCCATGAAAACGGCTGCTGACGCAACGCTCCGTGGCCATGGCTATCGGCCAACTGCGGATGGATCTCGTTCAGTGGCACGCCGCCGCGCGCCGCGTCTTTTTCGTCCACACGGCCTGCGAAGACGGGGGGCTTGGCCTTGAGGCGGGGATGCCGCACCAGCAGCCTGGCCAACTCCGCGCCCGCGTATCCGGTCACTCCCACCACTGCCGTTTGTACTGTCTCTGTCATGATTCGAGCATCGTCCTTAATCGAGATTCAACTTCGATTGCCCTGCGAATGTCAGGGCAGATCACCAGCACCGTATCGTCTCCGGCGACGGTTCCTACAACCTCCGGCCAGGCTTCATAGTCCAGGGACGCGGCGAAGGGCTGGGCTCCGCCCATCACCGTGCCAACCACCACTTGATTCATGGCCTGCTTCACGCGCATGCCGAAACTTTCAACCATCTCGGCCACCGAAGGCGGGCTGTTGTCCTCGACTGCCGAAGCTGCGCCGTTGCCACTGGATAAAGTGTAGCCGCTGGGGCCCTTGGAGAGTCTCAATTCGTGAATGTCGCGCGAGAGCGTGGCCTGGGTCACGGCAAAGCCCCGTCGGCGAAGCTTGCGGCGCAACTCGTCCTGGTTTGAAACCTGCGCCAGGCCCACGAGTTCGCGAATCGCATTGTGCCTTAGAGTCTTCATTCAACGCTTCCTGATAAACAACGAGGCGCGGCTCGCTGTGAGGCAGCCGCACCCGTATAAATATACAACAGATGTGCATAAGTATGCAATGTCGCTTCGTCAGACGCCTAGAACGGTATTGACTTGCCGGTCGCATGAACCTGAACTGCCGGGAAGGAGCCGTGCGGCAGAGATTGCACGCCGAAGGCAGCTTTTCCCCTCTCGAATTCGCTCTGCATTGTCATGTGAGTCCTCAGCCGGCTCCGACAATGGGCTGGCTTTCGATCACCGCATGGCGCTTCTTCATCTTGAGGAATGGCGTCTCGAAATAGCGGTAGGAAAGCGTGGCGATCAAAACGGTTAATCCGAAGGGTAATCCAATCGACAAGCCGGCAGCCAGGAAGACCTTCAAGGAAAAGATCTGGATACCGACGATGTTGAGGCGATCAATCACCAGGTGATGCGTGAAGCTCAGTGCCAGCCCATGGTAAACATACAGTCCAAAGGATATGCGCCCAAGATATATGGTCCATCTAGGAAGTAGCCTCGGCTGAACGCCCAGGAACGCAAGGAGCAACAAGACACAGCCGAGCGACACCAGCGCATATCCGCCGATGAGTGCCCAACTGCCGGGGTTTTCCGATGCCAGGGTGAATCCGCAGTGAAGTCCATGGGAGGCAACGGTCCAAGAGACGCCGCAGAAAGCGATCAGGACCAGCCGTTGCCAGTGAGCGATTCTGGGCACCCGGCTGCGGAGAACAAGACACAACAATATGCCGGCGGCGAAGCACTCAAACAGCACCAGAGAATCGGCCCAGACGCGAAGACCGTTCACCTTTACTCTCCCGAAATAATAAAGCTCAGCGTTGGCAGCAAGAAATATGGCGGCGCAGAATCCATACAGAGACATGCGGTTGAAGAATTTTACGATCCAAGGAACAATCAGGTAGAACTGTTCTTCGACGGAGATGCTCCATAGCGCGGCTACGGGGCTTTTGATCCACCCATGCAGGGAGCAGTGCCAAGCGCTCATGAAGATGGCAAACCATGCGAAGTCTTCAAGACTGCGATGGAGATTACCGGACAGAAATGCAACAAATACGCCAATGGCCAGAACGAGGTAATAAAGCGGCCAGATTCGCAAGACGCGGCGAATATAGAACTGCTTAACATTAACGGTGCCAATAGCTTCACCTTCGCGAAGCAGCAACTCGCAGATAAGAAAGGCACTCAGGGTAAAGAAGAGGCAGAGGCCAAACGCGCAGGCTGCGACGAAAGCTGAATAGAGCGAAGCGAATCCCGTTGGAAGGCGATAGAGGCTGAGATCGCCGTATCGTGGCAGGGCGTGGAAAAGAAATACGAATAAAAAGGCAAGAAACCGAATGACGTCCAGTTCCGGGCGGTAGAAGCGGCCCGTGGAGCTCATTGTGGGTTGCATCGAGCGCTGTCCCTTTCTCTCGATTCTCATCGTAATCTGGAGGCTGGAATGAGAGCCAATACCAGTATTACCATCAAAGGGCATCGGGGATTCCGGGACGGGCCGCATCTGCCTTTATATCTCGACGGCGACCCAGACACGGCGGAGGATCGATGATCCTCTGCGAAAGGCCCCTTCGCCGAAGAGGCCGCACGCTGTTACACTCTCGTAATGATCGCGGCGGCCAAGTTTCCGTGCCCCGTCCAATTCAAATGACCGAGAAAGTTCCACTCTCCACGATCAACGATCTTTTTTGCCGCGTGGCCGCTGCAGGCAATCCCCGCGCGATCCTCTGGCAGGACGAGTTTGGGCAGTGGCAACCGATCTCCTCCATTCAGATCTATCAACGGGTTCGTGCGCTAGCCAAGGCCTTTCTAGATTGGGGTGTTCACAAAGGCGACCGCATCGCCCTCATCGGCGAAAACCGATGGGAGTGGGCTGTGACCGATTTTGCCACCCTGGCCATCGGCGCGGTCAATGTGCCCATCTATCCCACTCTGACCGGCGAACAGATCGCCGAGCTGGTGCAGGACGCCGGCTGCCGTGTTGCTGTCGTCTCGACACGCCAGCAATTCGACAAGCTGAACGCCGTGCGCGAGCAGACGCCCCTCGATCGAATCCTGATCATGGACTCCGCTGCTGCGCCCCCGGGTGCCGTTGCCTTTGGCGAGGTTATGGCCGGAGCCGACGATCGCGGCTCTGAGCGCGATCCGGTCTTCGATGCCCTGGCGCGTTCGGTTGCGCCCACGGATCTGGCCACGCTGATCTACACCTCCGGAACCACCGGCGAGCCCAAGGGCGTAGCGCTTACCCACGGCAACATTGCCGCAAACCAGAACGTCGCCGCCGCCGATTTCGGCTTTACTTCGGCCGACGCATGCATCTCGTTCCTTCCTCTCTCGCACATTACCGCCCGTGCACTGGATTACGTAATGTACACATCCGGAGCGCAGGTGGCCTATTGTTCAAAGTTCGACAAGCTGCCCATTGCCATGCGTGAAGTTCGACCCACGGTATTTGTGGGCGTGCCGCGAGTCTTCGAGAAGATCCGCCAGGAAGTTGAGCGCCGCGCCGCGCTCTCCCCGGTCAAGAAGCGGATCCTCGGCTGGGCGATTGGAGTCGGCGCTCAACACCGCGATACCGTCTACGATGGCCGCCAGCCCTCGTCGGTCCTGTGGAAGCTGGCAAATAGGCTGGCTTATTCCAAAGTGCGCGAGGCATTCGGTGGCCGGGTGAAAATCCTTGTTGTTGGCGGCGCGCCGCTCGGCATCGACACAGCGAGGTGGTTCGCCTCGGTGGGAATTGCGCTTTGGGAGGGATACGGGCTGACCGAAACCTCGCCGGTCATCGCTCTCAACACGCCACTCACCCATCGCATGGGCGCCGTCGGCATGCCAATGCCCAATGTAGAACTGAAGCTGGCCGCGGATGGCGAGTTGCTGGTTCGCGGACCATCGGTCTTCTCCGGCTACTGGAACAAGCCGGCCATGACGGCTGAATGCGTCGAAGCCGAGGGCTGGTTCCGCACCGGCGACATTGCCCATCTGGACGCGGATGGCTTCCTCTATATCACCGACCGCAAAAAGGAGCTGTTAAAGACCTCGGGCGGCAAGATGGTGGCCCCTCAACCAATTGAGAACAAGCTAAAAAACAGTCTTTTCGTCGCCCAGGCGGCCTTGGTGGGCGACCGGCACAAGTTCATCTCTGCCATCCTGTCGCCGAACTTTCCCGCGCTTGAGGAGTGGTCCCGCACCCACGGCGTGAATTCAAAGGATCGCACCGTACTGGTGGCCGACAGCCGCGTCGTTGCCCTCTATGCTGAGATCGTGCGAGAGGTCAACGGCAATCTGGCCAACTTTGAGAGCCTGAAGCGCTTCCGCGTGGTAGCCGACGAGTGGTCGCAGGAAACGGGCGAATTGACGCCTTCAATGAAGCTGAAGCGGCGCGTGATCACGGAGCGATACGCGGCCCTGATCGACGCACTTTACGCGGACGAAGCAACCGCGCACGGCGAATAGGGAAGCTCAATCCGCGGCCTATCCCTCTGCCAAAGAGGGCTCGGTTGTCCCACACACGGCTCAAGCCACGAAAGAACGGCGCGCCCCAGGCGCCCACGGCCAGCAGGCTGCCAAAGAGAATCACCGCATCGATGCTGAGGCGCCCGTGCGACCAGTAAGCATCCGGGTCCAGGTCCAGCCAGATAGAAAACTCATCCAGGGTCAGCGCCGCTCCCACGCCGTAGCCCACCGACATCAGTCGGCTGAAGAAGATCGACATGGGGGAGTGCGACCGTCCCAGGTCCAGCAACCAGCCGTAGCCGACCAAAAGCAGGATCAGAATCCCCCAGACAAGGTGGTGAATATGCATCCCATGCACCACCACCCACTGAAAGTGTCCCTCATGATTCACGATCCGGTGAACCAGAATGCGAACCCCGGCAAACGTCAGCAAGAATGAGACTGATGCGATGAACATCCGCCGCCTGGGCCGGTCTGGGATGGTAGAACGGACCAGGTATCCCAGCCGGGTCAACTGCAGCAGGATCAGCAGCAGGACAACCACCAGACTGGCGAAGGCCAGCAATAGAAGCGCACCGGTTCCGGGCATACCCTATTGAAGCACTTCGAGGTCATCTCTTTCCAACATTGGAACGAGCTTAAGGGTTCAAAGATGAAGTCCCGGATCATGAGTCTTCCGGGGCTGGGCCGCCTGCGATGAAATAGTGATGAACCTCTTTAGCGGGTCTTTCTAACCCTCGTCCTGCCGGCAGCCAACCCCGCAATTCCCAGAAGTCCCGTTGCGAACAGCGACAGAGTGCCGGGCTCAGGGGTGGGTGTAGAAGCATCAAGTGCTATTTGTCCCCATCCTATGGTTCCCACAATCCCGGTGTCGTCCGACGATGGAATACCCAGTGTCGTAACCACTAAATCATATTGGGTCCCCGGCTCCAGGACGACTGGGGAAAGTGAATAGTTGACTCCCCAGGGATTCATGGAGGTTTGGATGCCCGTGTCAATCACTTCGGTCCCTTGTAGAAATGACACACTGCTTTCTTGAGACCCGACAAAGGTGGTGTAGTACGGGTTTTCATCAATAGTCGCCGGCGATGCTACGAAGAATGAAAAATCGAAGGTGAATGTTGGGTTTGCGCTTTCCGGGTAAGAGTTGTTATAGGAACCGAAAAAGGATGCGCTGCTGGAATAGAAGGCAGGATTGGGGGTTTCCAATCCACTTCCATTGATTCCGATGTCCAACAGGAACTCATTGTTGGTGCTATCGACCTGCAGAGTCCCAGCGGACAAGTCAAGCACGGGAAGGGCGTTTGCCGAGGAAGAAAAACTTAGGCCGAAGGTCCCGACAGCAACTGCGCACAACATCCGTTGCATCTGTCTCATACAGCCTCCTCTTGAAAGATTTTCTGACGTGGACTATAGCACACATTCGTGAGCCGAAATCGCCATTCTCACGATTTACCTTTACAGCGGTAGGTTAGACTGTTTAAGGCGTCGAGAGCGGCAATCACCACCCCAACGACGAAGAGCTGTCGTCGGGATCCGGTTTCCCCTCTTGTGGACCCACAATTCAATGACAGATTCCCGGCCCGGCCTTCGCCGCGCCTTCGATCAGGAGATTCTACGATGCGAGTTGCTTTGTTGACCGGCGGCGGCGACTGCCCCGGACTGAATGCGGTGATCTACGCGGCTGTGCGCAAGGGCATCAACCATTATGGCGATGAGTTCATCGGCTTCCTCAACGGCTGGAAGGGCGTGTTGGACAATAACTTCATCCCGCTGACCCTGGAGGCCGTCGACGGCATTCAGTTGAAGGGCGGCACCATCCTGCACTCTTCGCGCACCAACGTGAAGAAGATTCCCGGCGGCATCGACAAGGTCCAGGAGGTTCTCAAGCTTAACAAGATCGACGCTCTGATCGCCCTTGGCGGCGACGACACGCAGTCGGTGACGCTCTTTCTCAGTGAGAATGGGGTTCCCAGCGTCGGCGTGCCCAAGACCATCGACAACGACATCAGCGGGACAGACCAAACATTTGGCTTTGATACCGCTGTAATGATCGCCACCGAGGCCGTTGACCGCATTCACACCACCGCCGACTCGCATAATCGCGTGATCGTGGTCGAGGTGATGGGCCGCGACGCGGGCTGGATCGCGTATGCCTGCGGCGTGGCCGGCGGAGCGCACGTGACGCTGGTCCCCGAAAAGGACATCGACATCGACCACGTCTGCTCGCTGCTCAAGTACAACTACGATCATGGCAAGCACTACGGCGTGGTGGTAGTTGCCGAGGGTGCCAAACTGCCCGCGGTCGGCCAGGTCATCAACGAAAAGGCCAAACTGGACTCCTTTGGCCATGCGCGCCTCTCCGGCATCGGCGAGAAGCTGGCCGAACTGATCGAGGAGAAGACCGGCTACGAGACCCGCTCGGTCAACCTGGGCCACACCCAGCGCGGCGGCGTTCCCACGGCCTATGACCGGACTCTCGGCCAGCGCTACGGCCTGCACGCCATCGACATGGTTCACGACAAGAAATGGGGCAGGATCGCCGTGCTCCAGGGCCTGGACATTACCGACATCCCGATCAAGGATGCCATTGCCACCAACCGCCGTCTCGATCAGCGCTTCTTCGACGTAATCGCCAGCCTGGAAGCGAAGGTCTAGCTGGCTCCCTTCCTACTGTGCCCAAGGGTGCCCCACCCTCGCCGCGCTTTTGTTTTTGCGGCTAGGGTGGGATAGTTAAGACGCCCAGGCCCCATCCTATTTGCGTTTTAGACGGCAAAGGCAGGAAATCAGTCATAGAATTGCTAGACATACGGTCCAACTCTCCCTCTGAGTTGGCATCTTGTCTTCTGTATGCCGTAAAGTTGAACGATGAACTATCGCCCATACACCGCCGAGGACTTCGACAAGTTGTACGCTCTGGAAGAGGTCTGCTTCCAACCGCCCTTTCGCTTTAGCCGCCGAACCATGCGCGCGCTGGTCCAGCGTCCTCACGCCGCGACCTGGATTGCCGAGGAGGGCGGTCAAATGGCCGGCTTTGCCATTGTTGAGTGGACGGAGCGCAGGGGCGAATCCACGGCATACATTCAAACCGTGGAAATCGCTCCAGAGGCCCGCCGACGTGGAGTCGGCCGCGAGCTGATGGGCCGTATCGAGGAATCCATGCGCAGCTCCGGTGCCGACTCGATCTGGCTGCACGTAGAGGCCGAAAACGCCGACGCGATCCGCCTCTACGAGTCCCAAGGATACGATTGCCAGGGCAGGCAAGAGCGCTTTTACCCTCTTGGCCAGCCGGCGCTCATCTATGTGAAAAGGCTGGATTCCACGAGCGCGAGCAGTCCATTACCCTCTGCGCGCCGGGGCGTGGAGATTCGAGTGCGAGCCCCAAAGAGCAGTTAAGGCGTCTGCTGAGTACTCTAATAACGCCAACTGGTCACGTCCGCTCCCTTGGGCGCGGTGTTCTGAATGCGTTCCAGGATCTTCGGCAGGTACTGCGTATCGTAGTGCAGCCGCGACCAGGCATTCGGCAGGTTGGGATCGCCGTTCCAGCAGTGCTCGGCTCTCGGGCCGTAGGTCACTTCGCCGCCGTAGGGCGGATCGTTCTTGGAGTTGAGAAAATCCTCCATGCGGTAGACGGCATCATTCAGAAAGTACGTATCGTCGGAACCAACATAGATGTGAATCTTGCCCTCCAGCTCCGGCCCGAGCTTTGTCCAGTCCCGCTCCAGAATCGCTTCCAGGTCGTAGTGTTCACGCCAATAAGCGGCCACGCTGTGATCGATCTCGCCTGTCACCTTGTCGAAGATGGGTTGCGGATAGCCATCCGCGCCCACCGGCCCATAGACCGCTTGCCAGATGTCGAATTGCTCGCCGCTCCGTCCATGGTCGCCCAGCGCCAGTTCGTAGGCATTGATCTCCTCGGTGGTGATAAAAGTGTGGCCGAGATAGTCGCGCATGGCCGGCTGCGCCACCCGTTTGTGCGCGCCTTCCAGATAAAAGGCGTTTCTATCGTTATAAAGGTCGATATTCGTGAAGGCGTGGAAGTCGATGGGGTCCGGGCAGGCGGCAAAGGCGCCGTTATAGTGCTCCGGATACAAGATCTGGACGGCCAACGCCTCCCAGCCGCCCGTCGAGCCGCCATAAGTGAAGCGTGCCCATCCCGCGCCGATTGCGCGAAACTGCTTCTCGATCGCCGGGATCAACTCTGTCTCGATGGCATCGCCGTAAGGCCCCACGTTGGCCGAGTTCACCGCATAGGAGTCGTCATAGTACGGGTTGGCGTGTTGGATCTTCACGATCAGCACGCGCGGAAAGCCGGGCGCGATCCATTGCTGGTAAAACTTGTAGGCCTCCACCTGCTGGATGCGGTTGTACCCGGCCAGATGGAAGCGCTCGCTGTAGTCGGGTTTCAGTTTCGGGTCAGGCGGAGTCGTGCGGAAATCGGTAAAGTCGTCGACAAAGTGGTCGTGGAAGATGATCAGCGGGAAGTGCGCACTGGCATGATCGTCGAAACCCTCGGGAACCAGCACGATGGCGCTCAAGAACATCGGCCGGCCCCAGAACTTTGTCAGCAGCGCGCTCTGGATGCGAATGTGGCGAATGTACTTGGTGTCGGCCGGGGTGACAATGGGCGGGATCACGTCGGTCAGCGCAAGGGAGATCGCGCCGCCCGGCCTGACGGTGACTCTCATGGGTTTTGAAATCAGGTTGCCGGGCGAGCGATACCAAAGCTGTCCTTCGCCCTGGTCCATATGCAGTTTGATGGTCTTGCCGTCTGCCCGATGGAAGGTCTCGTATTTGTTCAGAACGGCCTGAACCGTGTACTCGCCGGCCGGAACATCCTTGAGGCTGCGGATCGGGTAACCCCAGGCTGATGCGTCCACCACGTTCGGCTGGCCGGGCTGCCACCCATCCACCGTCACGCCGAAGACCATCTGGGAGCGCGGGCTGTCGTCGATCTGGTTGCGCGGCTCGTCAGCCGGGTCGGTCGAAAGGACCACCAAAAGCCGGCCATCGAGGGGCTGGGCGCTGACTTCCTTGGGAAAGGTGACCGAGAACGTCTGCGCAGTTGCGGCAACTGGGAAGAACAGAGCGAGGGCAAAGGCGATGCGCTACATGCTGGTTACTATATCGCGCTCTGCGGATCGGCTGCTCTGTTCTTCTTCGCCCCTCTAAGGGAGGGGAAATGATCTTGACTTTTCTTCTGTCATATATCATGCTATATGACAGAGGTGAGCGATGGCGCAACTTGAAAAGGCGAAGGTCTTTATGAGCGGAAGGAGCCAGGCTGTCCGCATCCCAGCGAGCTACCGCTTTCCCACGAGCGAGGTCTACATTCGCCGTGACCCAAAGAGCGGAGACGTGATCCTCTCTCAGGCGCCTGCCAGCCTCGCTGAGATCTTTGCCGCGCTTGATGGGGTTGGTGTTCCGGCTGATTTCCTCTCCCCCTCTGATCGCGCCCAAAGGGCTCCGCAAGAACGCCCTGAGCTATGAGCTCTCTCTACATGCTCGACACGAATATGGTCAGCTACATCGCCAAGGGTCACTCAAAAGCCGCCCGAAGCCGGATGCTCAACCTGAGAGAGGATGAGGTTGTATGTCTCTCGGCGATTACCGAAGCGGAGATCTGGTATGGGCTTGCGAAGAGGCCTGAAGCAACCGCGCTTCGAGAGCGTATGGAGTGGTTTCTCGCCGCGGTGAAGATACTGCCGTGGGGCCGCGATGAGGCAAAGTCTTACGGAGCGCTTAGAGCCAAGCTGGAGTTCTCCGGCAAGACCCTCGGGAATATTGACATGCAGATTGCCGCCCATGCGATTGCATTGGGCGCGGTACTGGTAACGAACGACAGGGCCTTGGCCCAGATCGACGATCTTCGGGCAACAGCAAACTGGGCAACCGACCTCGCTTAGCAGGCGCAGGTTACCTCAGCTCCGGGGCACCCGCAGACACCTTTCGTCTGTGGGCTGGAGATCCCGGTTCTGGGACCAGAGATACGACGGAGATTGCAGAGGATGTCCTTACTTGCTGTCCGCTTGGGTATTCCTGATGAACGCCGCCACCCGATCGTGGAGCTGTTTGAGGCACTCGTCCCGCACATAGACCATATGTCCCGACTCGTACCAGTCGTACTCAATGTTCTTGGCCAGCGACTGAGGAATCGGCAGGTGTTTGTCTTCATACTGCGCGGCGAAGAAGGGCGTGGCCAGATCATAGTAGCCGCCGTTGACCATGATCTTCAACTTGGGGTTGGTCTTCAGCGCCTCGGCCATATCGGGGGCTACGTTGACGCTGAGGGTGTTTCCGCCGTGCTTGAAATCCCATTGCGCGCTGCCGAAGAGCGCGTGGTCCAGGTAGGTCTGCCCCTCGCCAAACTTCAGGTCACGGCGCACGTAGTCGTTGAAGAGAGATACATAAGCCGAGGAGATGGCCGAGCTCTGCGGATCGTATTCGGCTCCCTCGCTCAAAGGGTTGAGGTTGGGCCCGGAGAAGCGCGTATCGAGGCGGCCGGTGGTCAGGTCCTGATCGTCTTGCAGCGTCTTCTCAAACTCGCCTCCATTGACTCTGAGATTGGCTTTGAGCAGGTAGGCTACGGGCAACCCGGTGTATTCATGCAGCTTTTCAGCGACCTGCTGCTTTTCATCCGCACCAAGCTCGGTGCCCATGGCCAGCGCGTGGGAGTAGGGTCCCATGGCGTACTCTTCCACGATCTTCAAGAATGGCTCGAGCTCCGCCGGCTGCTGGGGTAGCTTTTTGTGGTACCAGGCGGTGGCCGCATAGGTGGGCAGCGCCAGCATGTATGGCAGATCCACCCCAGGATTGCCGCTTGGGCCGTCGATGTCGGTGGTGAAGTTGAAGATCTGCGAGAGCAGGATCACGCCATTCAGGTCGATACTCCTGCTGTTTTCCAGAATGTCTGCCAGGACCGCGGAGCGCGTGGTGCCGTAGCTCTCGCCAAAGAGATACTTGGGCGAGTTCCAGCGGTTGTATTTGGTGATGAAGCGCTGGATGAAGCGTGCAAAGGCGTTGGCATCCTCGTCTACTCCCCAGAATGCCTTTTCCGCGTCCTTGCCGGTCAGCCGCCCGAAGCCGGTGCCGGGCATATCGACAAAAACCAGATCGCTGGTATCAAGGAGCGAATAGGCATTGTCGACGAGCGTGTATGGCGCGGCGGGCAGATGCTGGTCGCCGCTTGTGACCACATGCTTGGGGCCGAGAGAACCCATGTGCAGCCAGACAGTCGAGCTACCCGGTCCGCCGTTATAGAAGAACATCACGGGCCGATCTTCAGCCTTCGCGTCTTTCTTGAAGTATGCGACGTAAAACATACGTGCTATGGCGGTTGCGTCCTTTGGTTCCTTGGGTTCATCGAGGGCCAACTGGCTGCCGGCCTGTGGCTTGCCGTCCAGTCCCAACTGCGCGTCCTGCGCGTCGGTCGAACCCACGATGAGCGTGCCGGCGATCGCCGTATAGGCAATCTTCTGCCCACCGACATCAACCGTGCCCTGGGTAGTGGCGTCAGCGGGCGGTGCCTTTTCGGCGGCTTTATCGCTGTTCTTATCGGATGATTTGTTGGCTGCGGTCTTATCTGCGGGTTTGTCGTCCTCGGTTCCGGCAAACGCCGGCACGACGAGAAGAGAGGCAGCGACCAGGACGGCTGATATGCGGGGTAAGCGAAACATTCAGAAGCCTCCAAGGAAGGGAATCGTGCGAGAAGTCAGTATAAAGCCTTTGGCGTGAGGCAGCTAGTCGCTGTTTGGATGCTGCACGTCCCGGATCTCGCCCGCCCTCTCAGTCAGGTCAACACCTGGAGGGATGGTCGAGCTGCCGCGCATTGCGTCCTGGGGGTTGTCCCTTGTTTCCTTTTCGACCACCTCGACCTTGCGATAGGCGAGATAACAAAAACCCTTGTCGGTCGGGAAGCGATATGCGCCCAATGCTTCGAGGACGTGCTCGGTCACCGCCGTCATCTCCCATCCCGTGAATTCATCAGTCTCAAGGAAAGGGGTGGTCAGCTTCTCGTACCCATTCGCCTCGCCAAACTCGCGAACTTTGTCCATGCCGAGCTTCGAGAACGGCGGGAAATTGTCATTTGCCCAAGACCACTGCCAGGAGTCGCCTTGAGTTGTACCAACCACTGAACAACGAACAATCACTGTCGGCAGCTTAGGGTCAGAGAAGATCAGAGTGGATGACATGTGATCCCAATCCCAACGAGCGTGGTCGCCGTAGCGGTGACGGAATGCGTCGTTCTTAGCCATACCGGCGTGGACGAGAGGATGCACAAATCTCTGAAAGCAATCGTCGCAGGTCGTCATTCTCGTCCTTTCCCTGTCCCCTAATCCCTATTCCCTGTCCTTCTACTTTTGCCAGGTATCGAACGGCTGTTTGTCGCTGATCCTCGGGCGCTCTTCGGTCTGCAACTCCTTCGCCACCTGCTCGACCTCCCGGAAAACGCGCAGCAGATTGCCGCCCAGAATCTTGCGGCAATCCTCGGCCGAGTAGCCGCGCGCCATCAGCGCTTCGGTGATCTTGGGCAGATCCGCGGCAGAGTCGATCCCCTCGGGCAGTTGGCCGTTGATGCCGTCGAAGTCCGACCCAATGCCAACGTGGTCAATGCCGGCCACTTTTGCGATATGGTCGATGTGGTCAATGAGCGCCGAGAGAGGCGGGCGCGGAATCCGATCGGCAAACGAGCGTTGGAGCTTTTCGACTTCAGCCTGGGAAACATCTTTCCCCTCTATCTTGGCTTTGTCTTTGAGCGCCTGAACCGCCTTCTCGGCCTCCGGCTCAACGGCCTTGTGGGCATCGCGCCAAGCTTGCGAAACAAAGCCGGAGTAGAAATTGACCTGGATGACGCCGCCCCTGGAGTTGGGACCGCCCGAACGGGCCACCGCCAACAACATATCGTCCGTCATGTTGCGCGGCGCGTCGCAAAGCGCCCGAGCCGCTGAATGCGAGGCGATGACGGGCGCGCGGGTGATCACCAGAGTTCTATAGAAGGTGCGGTCGGAGACGTGCGAGACGTCCACCATCATGCCCAGCCGATTCATCTCGTAGACCACGTCTTTGCCAAACTCCGTCAGGCCCTCCCTGGTATGCGGGATGCTCTTGTCGTCGATGTCGCCCGAGCTGTCTGCCCAGTCGTTCGAGTTGGCCCACGTGAGGGTCATGTAGCGCACGCCAAGAGCGTAATACTGGCGCAGCAGCGGGATGGAGTTTTCGATGGAATGGCCGCCCTCGATGCCCATCAGCACGGCAAACCTGTGATTCCGGTGGGCCTCCTCGATGCCGCCGGGGGTGGCGACGAATTCAAGCTCCCGAGGGTGCCGGGCCACCTGCTGCTTGACCGAGTCGATCAGCTCCAGAGTCCGGCGGGCGTATTGGCCCTTGTAGATCGTCGGCTCAACCCAAATGGAAAAGAACTCAGCACCTAAATTTCCCTTATGGATGGAGTCCAGATTGAGATTGCCCCCGCCGAGCGGGTCGGAGAGGTCAAAGTGCTCATCCACAAAGCGTTGCGGGGTGTCGGCATGCGTGTCGATGATCAGGGCGGAGCGATGAACCCCTGCGGGGCCTTGTGTTTTTGTAGTCATATGGTGGGTCCGACTCGCAGCGCTCTGGGCGCAAACCAGTGCCGGGAGCGCAAACAACATGAGCGTGAGCGTGGCATGGGTACGCATAGGCTTGGGATGAGTCTATACCGGCGATGCCAAGAATTGGGAACAGGGACCACGGAATAGAGACCCCTCAAAGCGGACGAAAAAGACCAGATGCCGAGCCTCCATTCAAATAGCTGTAACATTCTAAGTTGACAATGGTATGCGGCAGTTAATCTGCAAGGGAGATTTCAGTGAAAAAGCTACTGGTTGCCGTTTTCTTGTCCGTATTGGCGTTAAGCGCTGCTCAGGCTCAGAAATTGACCGCAGCAGGCGCCACTTTCCCCTACCCGATCTACTCCAAGTGGTTTAGCGAATATAGCGCCGCACATCCCGGCGTTGAGATCAACTATCAATCCATCGGATCTGGTGGCGGCATACGGCAGGTCACCACCGGCCTGGTCGACTTCGGCGCTTCCGACATGCCGATGACCGACGATATGCTCTCCAGCTCCAAGGTGAAGCTGATTCACATTCCCACCGTGCTGGGCGCCGTTGTGCCTATCTTCAATGTTCCCGGCGTCGGCGACATCAAATTCAGCGGCGAAGTGCTGGCCGAGATCTTTCTTGGCAAGATCAATCGCTGGGACGATCCGCGCATCGTCAGCGACAACCCCGGTGTGAATCTCTCAGCCATTCCCGAAGTCGCCAAGAAAATCATCGTGGTTCACCGCTCAGACGGTAGCGGAACCAGCTTCATCTGGACCGACTACCTGAGCAAGGTGGATAAGGACTGGGCCTCCGGTCCCGGCAAGGGCGCCTCGCCCAGTTGGCCGGTCGGCGTTGGCGGTAAAGGCAATGAGGGTGTAGCGGGCCTGGTTCGCCAGTTGCCGGGAGCCATCGGCTATGTTGAGTTGATCTATGCCCTGCAAAACAAAATCAGCTACGGCGACGTAAAGAACGCCTCGGGCAACTGGGTAAAGGCCTCCATCGGCGGTGTCACTGAGGCGGCAGCCAACGTCAAGCAGATGCCTGCCGACTACCGCATCTCCATTACTGACGCGCCCGGGAAGGATGCCTACCCCATCTCCAGCTTCACCTATCTGCTGATTCCCGTTCACTCGGCCGATGCGGCCAAGGGCAAGGTGATCAAGGATCTGCTGAGCTGGATTGTCAACTCCGGCGAGGGCGAGGTTTCGGCCCTCTCTTACGCGCCGCTGCCCAAGAGTGTCGCTGAGAAGGTGCTGAAGACCGTCTATTCGCTCCAATAGAGACTAACGGGGACTTTCCGGCCCCTTGCGCCGGCAGTCCCCGTTCCCGATCCATTGTGGACCGCCGTTTCGAGGCCGTGCTAGCATGGCTGGCGGAGGAACTGGAACGATGAAAGCGGTTCGACTTCTGCTGGTTTGCGGCTTGATCTTCTTGCCTGCGGTCTCATTTGCAACGGAGCGCTTCGACGGCAAGTGGATTACTACTCTTACCTGCCCTGCAAAAGGGAACACCGATGCTTATACCTGGAAGCTTCCCACAGTGATCGCAGCCGGCAATCTTCGTGCTGAACACGGCACCGCAGGGGAGCCAGGCTATCTCTTGATTGAGGGAGCCATCAAGGACGATGGCTCCGCCAAGCTCTCTGCCAATGGCATTGTCGCCTCCCGGCAATATGCGCGAGGCGTATTGGCCCACAAAGGCGAGGACTATAGCTATGACATCAAAGCCCAATTCAAAGACACTGAAGGCACGGGCGCACGGAACGAAGGCCTCGGCATTGTAGGCCGCCCCTGCACCTTTGACTTCGTGAAGCAGGCTGTGGCGAACTAAAGGGTCTTGTTCAGGCCGGCGGGTGAAGCAGCACGAGCAGAATCCGCCGGGCCGGCTCACCCTTCGAGATGTTTCTCAATCAGGCGATCTACGAGCGCCATGAGATGCTCTCCCGTGCGCGGCAGGATAAACGCTGAGGACGCCTCATCCCAGTCGAGCTTGAAGCTGGTAGAAAGCGCCGAGATCCAGATCTGGCAAACCGGCGCGTTCGGCGTAATCACGAACTTGCCCGCAGGCTCTTCGAACTCCACATTCAGCACGCCGCCTTGTTCCTCGACCTCAAAACCGGCATTCGCCTCCTCCTCCCGCAGAATCAAGTGTTGCTTCAGCGAGTTGAGAGCCGATTCGGCGAGAGTGCGAAACAGCAATTCATCCAGCATGCTCCCAGTCTAACAATTCCGGCCACCACGGACCTTTGGCCGGATCCTGGCGGGGGATGTTCTCGCTGACTCTGGGGCAGGTTGTATCGAATCGCGACACTCAAGGGGCAAACGCCCTCTTGATCTTTCCGTATTTGGTTCACGTTCGGCCGCGAGCCTAGAAGGCGGATTCAGAGTCGCCTGACTGTCCAGATTTCGGACATTATTCAGCAGGCGACTGAAGTTCTTCCTCTGGGAGCCGATAGCATCCACAAAGGAGCGATTCTCAAAGGGGAAGAGGCGCAGATGGAAATCAGCCCGATTTCCGGTGTTGGCTTCGGACCGACGTTCAGGTCCAAGGAGAACCAACTTGGCTTGACGGACGTCTTCGAGATCGAGGGCTCGTCCAGAACCGGCGACGAGACTTACTCTCCTGGCGGCAATCGGGCCGCAAGCGGCTATGAAGAGGACGAGGATAAGGCCGAAGAAGTCGAAGAATCGGATTCTGAGGCCGAGGTGAAGGCGAAGGCCCTAAAGAGCTCGGACGGCGAGACACGAGAGATCAGTTTCTTTGCCTAGAGACCAAAATCGCAGAAATCGAATGCCACTTTCCCAAATCGAGCTTTGATCTTGCGTTTTGAATCGGGTCATCCGAGGGTTAGTTTTTCTAGTTTTTAACACGTGAGGCTTGCGTTATTTAGATGGAGCGATTATAGTTGACTAACTGGTTAGTTAACATATTGAACACAATCAATTCAACCCGTCTGCAAACTGAGCGCGCCGACCTGACACGGGCTCGTATCCTCGAAGCCGCGATCCGCCAATTCAGCCAAAACGGCCTTGCCGGCGCCCGCACCGAACAGATCGCCGAGGAAGCGGGGGTCAATAAGGCGCTTCTTTACTATTACTTCAAAAGCAAAGATGATCTTTACGCCGCGGCGCTGGAGTCGGTCTTTGAGGAAGTGCGAAGCACCAGTGTGGCCGTGCTGGAGGCTAATGCCTCGCATGGAGAGCGCTTTCTCCAGATCGTTCTGGGCAACTTCGATCGCTCGTTCTCCCACCCATCCTGGCGAACTCTCATGCAGCACGAGATGGTACGCCTGCACCGCGGCGAGCAAAACAGTCTGGAGCCAATGGCGGAGAGATTCTTCCGGCCGCTATGGGTCATGGTGGACAAGCTGATTGAAGAGGGAATTGCATCGGGCGAACTGGTCAAGGCCGATCCCGCACAGATACGGTACGCCGCGCTTGGCGCGAATGTCTTTTACTTTCTATCGGCTCCGCTTACACGGATGGTACTCGGCATTGACCCGTTGGAGCGCGGAGAACTAGCCCGGCGGCGCACGGCAGCTATCGAATTCCTGGGTCAGGCGATCTTCGTCGACCGCAAGCACGGCGCATCCCTGGCCGCTCGCGTCCTGGCGGCCATGCCCATGCCGCAATCGATTGATTCGGCAGCCGATCCGTCTCGCAAGATCGAATCCATAAGCCAAAATATCGACGCTGCTCAAACGTCTGCAACTGAAGTGAGGCAAAAGTGAACGCACGCAATCGAGTTTTTCTTATCCTGGGTCTGCTCACGATCGGATCGTTGGTCTGGTACTTCGTCACCGTGCGGCCAACCACCGATTTGCAATTGATCGGCACCGTCGACGCCAACGAGGTCGTGGTGAGCGCCAAGATTCCTGGCCGCATCCAGACGCTAACGGTCGACGAAGGCCAGGATGTAAAGGCCGGCCAACTGATCGCCATCATCGAGAGCGACGACCTCGACGCCGCTCGCAAGGCCGCCCAGGCCACCGCCTCCAGCGAGAGCTTCAAGCTCGGCGAGACGGTTGAGACCGAGCGCCAGACCCGCGGCGAGACCGGCAGCGCCACCGTCAATGCCGAGGCGATGGTAAAGTCCGCTCAGGCCGCGCTCGCCCAGGCCCAGGCAAACTACGATCACCAGCAGGCCGATACCAGCCGCACCGTTGCGCTGGCCCAGCAGGGCATCATGAGCGAACAAGCTAAAGACGATGCGGCCACCAGCCTGCAGGCGGCCAAGGCCGCTGTCGAAACGGCTCGCGAAAACGTTGCTGCCGCTGAGGCTTCCCTCCGCCAGGCTCGCGCCCACGAACTGCTGACCGTGGTCGCAGCGCGCACCGTGGACTCTACCCGTGGCGAAGTTGAAAACGCACGCGCCCTCGCCGAGCAGGCCAAGATTCAATTGGGCTACGCTCAGGTCTTCGCTCCCGTCAGCGGCAAAGTCAACGTCCGTGCCGCGCGACAGGGTGAAGTGGTCACAGCAGGGGCGGCCATCGTGACGATCATGGACTTGACCCAGACCTGGATCTACGCGCCGCTGCCCGAGACTGAGGCTGACGCCGTTCAGCTTGGCGACTCGCTGCGCGTTGTCATGCCTTCGGGAGCGACCATGCAGGGAAAGGTCATCAATAAGGCCGCCGAGGCCGACTTCGCCACACAGCGCGACGTGAGCGCCCGCAAGCGCGACATCAAGACCATTCAGCTCAAACTGCTCATCGACAATCCCGGCGACAGGTTTGTTCCCGGCATGACCGCCGAAGTGTATATCCCCAAAAGCAAATTGGTGAAGCAATGACTCCTCGGCAACTCGATCTGTTGCGACGTAAGACGGCCCACGGCCGTATCCCCAAAAGCAAATTGGTGAAGCAATGATGGCCAAGGCGAAAACCACCTTCGAAGCGCAAAGCGGCCCGCGGCCGGCCATTGCAGTGGAGCACGTTGTCAAGCGTTACGGCGATTTTGAAGCCGTCAAGGATGTTAGCTTCTCTGTGGCAGCGGGGGAGATCTTCGGCCTTCTTGGCCCCAACGGCGCAGGCAAAAGCACACTCATCCGCATGATGACCACGCTCATCCCGCTCACCGCTGGCAGAGCGGTTGTCGCGGGTCACGATGTGGCAAAAGAACCCGACGCAGTCCGCCGTATGATCGGCGTGATTCCGCAGGCTCTGACCTCCGACCCCGACCTAACCGTCGAAGAGAACCTCAGCATCTACGCCAAGCTCTATAGTGTGCCCAGGGCGCAGCGTACGAAGAACATCCAGGAGGTGCTTGAAGCCGTTGACCTCGTCAAGTGGCGCGGCGCGCAAGTCAAGACACTCTCCGGAGGAATGCGCCGCAGGGTCGAGATTGCCCGCGGCCTGGTCCACAATCCCAGCATCTTCTTCCTCGATGAGCCCACCACGGGACTCGATCCCGTCTCGCGCATCGCAGTCTATGAGATGCTGGACAACCTGCGCCGCACCCGCCACCTCACCATGCTTCTCACCACTCATTACATGGAAGAGGCCGACAAGCTCTGCGACAGAATTGCGATCGTCGATCACGGCACTCTGGTTGCTTTGGGCACGCCCATTGAACTCAAGCACAGCGTTCCCGGCGCCAACGTAATCGAAGTTCACTTTGACCGCGAGACTCCGGAGTGGCGGGCGAGACTTGAGGCTCTCGACGGGGTGACCAGCGTGCAGGCCGAAAGCGCCGGATTCTATCGCGTGCTTACATCCGCAGGCTCTAAAACTACAACGCAGTTAGTCGAGTTAGCCGCATCTTTGGGCGAGACATTGACTTCTCTCAGCGTCCAAAACACCACTCTCGACGATGTTTTTGTCCACTACACAGGCCGCCAACTGCGCGATGAGCTGGTCAAGCCGCCCGCCTTCACCATGCCGCCCCGTCCAGGAGCACAGCCATGAATCGAATGTTCGCTATCGTCGAGCGCGAGATGCGCAAGTTCTTCCGCTCGCCCACTCTCATGATCATGTCCCTGATGATGCCGATCCTGCAATTGCTCATCATGGGCAATGCGTTCGGCGGCAAGATCGTTGGCGAGCACGTGGCTGTCGTCGATTACGACCACGGCCCGCAGGCCATCAAGATTCGCGAGGCCTTCGACGCGATTGCCGTCAATGTCAAGACCTTCACTACCGTCGAATACACAGACGAGGTGCAGGCCCGCGAAGACGTGCGCACTGGAAAAATAGACGGCGCTGTCATTATCCCGGCCCAGTATTCGCGCCGCGTCTATTCGAATAACGCGCCTGAGATTGGACTGGTCGTCGATAACACAGATCCATTCAGCTCCAGCTCGATCGAGGCCGAAATGCAGCTGGTAGTGAGTGCGCTCACCGCCCCCGTCATCCAGCCCCGACTCGCCAGCCAGGTGGCGATGGAGATTGTCGAGCTTTATCCCTACGTCAATTACATGAAGTTTCTGCTTCCCGCCTGCGTCGCACTCGCCATGTATATCTCAGTGATGATCGGCGGCGGCATGTTATACATCGACGACAAGGCGCGCGGCGTCCACGAAGGCTATCTTGTCACTCCGATCACCAAACTCGAATTGGTCATGGGACTGAACATGGCCGGCGCCATCAAGGCTGTCCTCTCCGGCATCTGCCTCACGGTGATCGGGTCCCTCATGGCTGGGCTCGGTGTCATCTTCCATCCGATGATCATGCTCGAGCTACTTTCCCTCATCTTCGTCACAGCCATCGCCTTCAACGGAATGATGTTTCTGCTCATGGTTCGCGTCGATGATCCGCTCGTGCCGCGCGCCATGTTCGGAGTTCTCAACCTGCTTCTCTTTTATCCATCCGGAGCCATGTATCCGGTCGCGGCATTTCCTGGCTGGCTCCGCGCCATCGCCATCATCGATCCTTTTACCTACTGCATTCATGGCTTCAAATCCATCCTGCTTAAAGACGGCGGCTTTGTAGCGATCCGGTATGATCTTGCATTTCTGTTTATCTTCGGCATGGGCACGCTGCTCATCGCCACGCCGCTCTTCAAACGGACACTCTAATGAAATGACCCATTCACCCCCTCAGCCGGGGTGCCCCATCCTCGCCGCGTTCTTGTTTTGCGGCTAAGGTGGGAAACCGACAAAAGAATTCTTCATGTCGAAGGCCGTTGGCCCCACCGTAGGTGGCTGTAGACTGATCGTGTGATGCATCGATTCTTTGCTTCCTTTTTCGTCGCTTTGATTGTGCTGACCGGCTGCCACTCCGGACCCAATAGTTCTTCACAGCAAAGCTCCGTCCCCCATTTCAAGGTCTACAAACTGCGCGGCAGGGTCATGTCTACCGATGCCGCCAAAGGCGAAGTCACGCTGAATCATGAGGCGATTCCCGGCTTCATGGAGGCCATGACGATGCCCTACAAGCTGAAGGATGCGAGCATCCTCGGCGAATTACATCCGGGCGACGTGATTACCGCCGACGTGCTGGTCTCGCAGGACCCCGATGCGGACGTAGTGCTGGATCACATTGTCGTGGTGGCGCAGGCAAAGCCAGATTACAAGCCAGCCGTCTTTTACCATGTGCCGACCCCAGGCGATGCCGTGCCGGCCTTCACCCTGCGCAACCAGGATGGCCGCACGATTCATCTCGATGGTTTTCGGGGTAAGGCGCTGCTTGTCACCTTTATCTACACACGCTGTCCGTCGCCTGAGTTCTGTCCGCGGATGACGCGCAACTTCGCGCAACTTGAAAAGCAGTTAGCAGCCAACCCTGTGCTCTACGCGAAGACGCATCTGATCTGCATCAGCTTTGACCCGGAGCACGACACGCCGGAGCGTCTAAGGGCCTATGGCGCGACTTATCTCGGTAGCGATGCGAAGAGCGCCTTTGCGCATTGGGAGTTTGCCGTGCCGAAGAAATCGGAGCTGGTGAAAATGGCCAGATTCTTCAACCTGGGAATGACCGACAACGCGGATTCAACGATCACTCACTCGCTTTCAACAACGCTGATCGGCCCGGATGGCAAGGTGGAACACTTCTATCCTGGTAATGAATGGACTGTAGATCAGGTGCTTGAATATATGAAGCAATTTGCCCTCCCAGCTTCCGGTTGACGCAGGCAAGAATCACAACGAGGTCAAAAGACCGAGCATAGCTTTACAAACGCATCCAATTCAATTAGCTGCTGACCCTCAGGCGCAGGATCGAGCGTGGCATGTTCCAGCACCCAGGTGTCTTTGTGGAAGAGAAAGACAGCGTGCAATCCTGCGGCGAGAGCCGGGTTGATGTCGCTCTTGGGACTGTTGCCGATCATCCAACTGGTCTGCGGGGATAACTCGTAACGGCGGATCACATCGCGATAACTGACCGCATCCTTTTCGGCAACGATTTCAACCGCGGAGAAGTAACTCGCAAGTCCGGAGCGGGTCAGCTTATCAACCTGCTCGGCGTGATTGCCCTTGGTCATGAGGATGAGCCGATGGCGCGTGGATAACTCGGCAAGCGTCTCGGCCACGCCGGGCAGCAGTTCGATCTCCTGCTCGGCGATGGTGCGGGCGAAGCCTTCTATGCGTTCGCGCTTTTCGTCTGTCATGGGCTCCGAGCTGAGCCGCCCAAAGCAGGTCACCAGCGAGCGGGTAAAGCTCGGCAGGCCGTAGCCGTGAGTCAGGATGGTTTCGCGCTCGACTTGATTCAACGCCTGGCGCACCTCTGCCGGCGAGTATTCGCGATGGTCCAGGTAACTGATAAAGGCCGCGATGGCACGCTCGAAGTAGACGTTATTTTCCCACAGCGTATCGTCGGCGTCGATCAGAAGCGTCTGCCCGGAAGGGAATTGGGGCATGGGTTCTCCAGTTAACGGGTCGAGTCCTTCTTCAGAAGCAGTGAATCGAGCAGCAAGAGGCAGGCTCCGATGACGATTGACGAGTCGGCTATGTTGAAATCGGGAAAGTGATAGCCGAAGATATTCACCCAAATAAAATCCACCACCGAGCCGTAGAGGATACGGTCATGGAGGTTGCCGAGCGCGCCCCCAAGGACGAGAGCCAGGGCAACGGTGACCAGCGTGAATCGGTTGCCCAGACGGACCAGGACGACGAGGACGGCCAGCACCAGGGCACAGCCGAAAGAGGCCAGGAGCCAACGCACGAGATGGGGCTTGGTGGAATCGGCAAGGAGTGAGAAGGCCGCGCCGTCGTTCGTCCAGTGAGAGATGCGCAGTACATGCGGGATGACAGGAATTGCGTCGCCGTATTTGATGTGCAGCGTGACCCAGGTCTTGGTCAGCCGGTCAATAAAGATGATCACTGCGGAGATGAGCAGCAGCCAAGGCAGGCGTCGGGGTGCGGCGAGTTTCATTTCGTTCCTTCGTGAGCGGGAGGGTTGGGGTTCGCGGTATCCCACCCTAGCCGCAGAAACAAAGACGCGGCGAGGGTGGGGCACCCAGTTTTAGGCGGCTTCCGGCGGTTCGATTTTCATTTCTTTCAGCGCATGTTGGCAGCGGGTACAGACGTTTTCCCAGATGCCGTAGTTCGATACCTCTGGCATGAAGTTCCAGCAGCGGGCGCATTTGTGGCCAGTGGCGGGTGAGACTCCGATTTCATACTCGCTAAACCGCTTCAAGCTCATCTTCCTGCCATACGAAGTAGATATTCCATCAGTTGGCTCCCGCGCCTCAATGACTGTAACTGTGGAGACATTGAAGACTTCTTTGAGTCCAGCCAGATGGCGCTGCATGAGCGAATATTGAGGGCCCGAAGCAATGATTGTTATATCTGCTTCGAGCGCTTTGCCAATGATCTTAGCCTGACGGGATTCTTCAAGCATCACTAGAGCTTGATCGCGTACGTCGAGGATTCTCTTCCACTCACTCAAAATCGATTCGGGATCTTCGGAGAATACTTCAGCCGGGGCGGGGAACTGCGCGAGATGAACACTGGCTTCGCGGCCCTCGACTTTGGGCAGATATTCCCAGACCTCGTCGGCGGTGAAGCTAAGAATCGGCGCCACAAGCCGGACCAGCGCCTCGGTGATCTGCCACAGCACGGTCTGCGCCGAGCGGCGTTCGTGGCTGGTGGGCGCGAATGTGTACATCCTGTCCTTGAGCACGTCGAGATAGAAGTTGCTCAAGTCAATGACTGCGAAGTCATTCATGGCGTGGTAGACGCGATGAAACTCGAAGGCCGCATACCAGTCGCGCACCTTTTCGGTCAATTCGCGCGTGCGGGCCAGCATGTAGCGGTCAAGCGGCAACAGGTCGGCCTCGGCGACACGGTCGAGGGCTGGATCAAATCCATGCAGATTGCCCAGCAGGAAGCGGAAGGTGTTGCGCAGCTTGCGGTAGATCTCTGCGCAGCGCTGCATCAGATTTTCGCTGGCCGCCATGTCTTCGCGGAAGTCGATCGAGGCGACCCAGAGCCGGACGATCTCGCCGCCCAAACGATTGGCAACATCGACCGGATCGACGCCGTTGCCGAGAGATTTCGACATCGCACGGCCCTGTTCGTCCAGCGTCCAGCCGGCCGTGGCAACGCGGGAGTAAGGCGCGCGCCCACGCAGAGCAACCGAAGTCAGCAGCGAGGAGTGGAACCATCCGCGGTACTGGTCGGCTCCTTCCAGGTAAACCGCTTCAACGCCTGCACCGTTTTGGAAGGCTGCATAGGCGGCTTTGAGATCTGGATCGGCTTCGGCAACAGCAAACCAACTAACGCCGGCATCAAGCCAGACATCGAGGATGTCGGTCTCCTTGCGGAATCGGGAGCCTCCGCAGTGAGCGCAGACCGAACCGGAGGGCAGCAGCGCATCCGCTGCAGGTGTGCGCCAGGCCTCGATGCCCTCGCGTTCGATCAGCGCGACCACAGCTCGATTCAACTCTGTGGAAATGATTGGCTGGTTGCATTGCTCGCAGAGGAAGACGGCGATGGGTACATCCCAGATCTTTTGCCGGCTGATACACCAGTCGGGCCTGGTGGCGATCATGTTGGTGATGCGCACCTTACCCCAGGCCGGGTCCCAGACCACCTTGTCGATCTCTTCGATGGCCAATTGGCGGAAGGTTGTCTCGCTGCCGTCGGCCCGCTTCACCGGCGTTTCCATGCCGATGAACCACTGCTCGGTGGCGCGGTAGATGACCGGCTTGTGGCAGCGCCAGCAGTGCGGGTAGGAGTGTTCAAGGTCGTTTACGGCGAGCAGCGCGCCGCGTTCCTCAAGCATGGCAAGGATGACCGGATTCGCGGCCCAGACCTTCAAGCCATCGAAGGCGGGCGGAGCGGCAAGTGTCCAGGCGCTGGGGTCTGCGTGGAGGTGGCCGGTGGCGTCGACGCGGCAAGTGGGTTCCAGGCCGTAGCGCTGGCCGGTATAGAAGTCGTCTGCGCCGTGCGCCGGAGCGGTGTGGACTGCGCCAGTGCCGGTGTCGGCGGTGACATAGGTGGCGTTGACGCCAAGAATCGAGCGATCAAGAAAGGGATGCTGGAAAGTGACACGATCAAGCTGGCTGCCCTTGAAGCGGGCCAGTTCGATTGTGTCACCAAGTTTGCATGCCGCGATGACTGAGGCGGCCAGCTCGGCGGCGACTATGTAGACCTGCTCGCCGGATTCGAAAGCCACATACTCAAAGTCGGGATGGAAGGCCACGGCCATCGACGCGGGCAGGGTCCACGGAGTGGTTGTCCAAATGATCGTCGAGACCTGCTTGCCGGCAAGCGCCGGGTGGATCGCCGCGGGGTCCGAGGTGAGCCGGTATCGCACGTAGATTGAAGGGCTGGTGTGGTTCTCGTACTCGACCTCGGCCTCGGCCAGCGTCGTGCGGTCGTTGATGCACCAGTAGACCGGCTTGAGTCCCCGGTAGACGAAGCCTTCTTCGAGGAAGCCGTAGAACGCCTCCAGTGTGCGGGCCTCGTAGTCGCGGCTCATGGTGCGGTAGGGCTTTTGCCAGCGGCCAAAGATGCCGATGCGCTCAAACTGCGAGGTTTGCAGGTCAACGTATTTCTGCGCATAGGCGCGGCAGGCTCCGAGGATCTCCGCTGCGGACAGATCCACTCTCTTGCGGCCAAGCTGCTCCTCGACCTTGATCTCGATGGGCAACCCGTGGCAGTCGAATCCGGGAACGTAGGGAGCGTCGAAGCCTGCCATGGTCTTCGACTTGACGACAAAATCCTTCAGTCCTTTGTTGAGCGCATGGCCCAGATGGATGGGGCCGTTGGCGTAGGGCGGTCCGTCATGCAAAATGTAAGCCGGCCGGCCGGCTGCGGCCTTGCGAAGTTGATCGTAGAGATCCATCGCGGCCCAGTGGGCCAACCTGAGCGGTTCATTCTGAGGCAGATTTGCCTTCATCGGGAAGGCGGTTTGAGGCAAAGTGAGAGTCGCCTTCAATTCCGGTGCTGAGGACATCGTTACTCCCTGGGTTCTTCCGATCTGATTCATTCTCTAGTGTAAATGGCGGAAAAGAAGAGATGAGCCATGCGGCTGGCGAGGTAGGCTCAGGCGGAGAAATCTTTGATTTTTTTGCCTTCTTTGATCACGTTAGGGATAACAACTGTGAAAAGCCTTCGTCTATTGCTTATGGGAAGCCTCACCACGCCAAAATATGAGAGGATGGATTGCGAGGCCAACCAAGGCAAGACACAAACGGGTGTAGTAGAGCATAATGAAGAGACGGCCGTGGAGACAGGAGAACCTCACTCCTTCCGACGGCAAACTGAGCGCCCAGAGGCCACTGAACCAGCCGACGATATGGCAAACAATTTGCTTACTCAGTCCGACTCGGAGTCCCAAGCCGCCGCGGCCACCGCGGGGGGCGTTGAGCTTGACCTGACCTTCGGGATTCCCATCAAGGAGAGACCCATCTGGGTCGATCTCTACGAGAGCATCCGCGACGTCTTCTTCCCCCCACATTATCCGCCGCTTGAATTGACTTCAACGCCGATTCCTGTTCCGGATCGGATGGCGGTGAAACGCAATCCCTGGGCGTGGGGAATCGCAACCTCGATTAACGTGGCCATTTTGCTGGTCCTGCTTTTCTTCCTGGGAAAGAAGATTATCGAGACCGTGAAGCCGACCTCGATGTCCACCATCGATTTGACTGACTTCAAGGGCCTGCAGGCAGCCAACAAGGCGGGCGGCGGCGGTGGCGGCGGCGACCACAGCATCATCGATCCCACCAAAGGCAAGCTGCCCAAGCTTGAAAAGAATCCGGTGGTTCCGCCCCAGGTGCAGACGGTAGACAAGCCCATCATTCCTATGGAAGCGGCCATCAACGTCCAAAAGGAACTTACATTGCCGGACAATCCAATGCTGCCGAATATTGGCATGAAGAACTCCGTCAACGTTCAGCTCGCGTCGAACGGCCAGGGCTCAGGTAGCGGTATGGGAACCGGATCCGGCGGTGGCCTTGGGTCAGGAAATGGCAATGGCTATGGACCGGGAGAGGGTGGTAACGCCGGGGGCGGACTCTATCGCGTGGGCGGCGGCGTCTCGGTGCCGGTTGTCCTCAACGACGTCCAGGCCGAGTTCTCAGACGAGGCGCGACGGGCCAAGTATCAAGGCGTCTGCATCGTATCAATCATCGTCGACACGCAGGGCAATCCGCAGAATCCCCGTGTAGTGCGCCCGCTGGGCATGGGGTTGGACGAGAAGGCTCTGGAAGCAGTTCGCAAATACAAATTCAAACCGGCCATGAAGGACGGCAAGACCCCGGTTCCGGTAATGGTCAATATCGAGATCAACTTCCGGCTCTACTAAGGCTCGAAGGTATCTGAGCGAAAGAGGGCCAAGCGCCAACGCGCTTCGCCCTCTTTCGCTGCATTGCGGCTGGGGTGCGAAGAGTAGCCTGGGGCGGTGTGAGTTGTTCTGCCGACACTTTGCGCCGGCCATCGCACGGATCGTGACTACTCAAGGGCAAGAGCCGCTGGGGGAGGGATTACGGTTGTTGCGATTGCCAACGATCTTCGCCGCTGTGGATAAGGGCCCTGGGCAATCGATGAGATCCAAAACAGACTGATACAGAGTGAGGAATGAATGGTGCGCCCGGAGAGAGTCGAACTCCCGACCTACTGGTTCGTAGCCAGTCGCTCTATCCAACTGAGCTACGGGCGCACTTGGGTTGGCTTCTAGCGAAACCATAGACAGAATATCAGGGTTCTTCAGCCCGCGCAATTAGGATCTTAGCTGGCAAAGACCACTTATTGGGAACTCCAGTAAGTATCCCCCGGCGGAGCCGGGGGCTTTACGATGTGAGCCGCTCAAAGCGGCTTGAGCGGGGTCGCTAACGCGGCCCCGATTGAGTTGAGCCACCTTGACGGTGGCAGGTCATTTCCAG